>ENA-OFCF01000239-OFCF01000239.1-metagenomes-genome-assembly--contig:-NODE-239-length-26808-cov-4.137368_pt1 | contig 26808 bp, 19 predicted proteins | sample MGYA00153387_OFCF01 | MGnify analysis MGYA00153387
GTTCAGTATGGCTATTGTTTTGGCCACAATTACCATTCTTTCCTTATTAATTATATCAATAACATTTTGAAAATTCAAACCACTTATCTTAGTATTTAAAGTATACAATATTAATTATCACGAATATAGGTCTAAAAATAAATTTTTACAATCTATGCAATATTCAGTATAAATCAATACGATAAGAGAAAAATTGCTTTACTTTGCCATAAAAAATAGTGTAATTATTCAACTAGTAGATGATTTGGTAATACCGATAGATGTTAAGTAACACGGCAGTTTGATCTGTCCTGAATAAAAAAAAGAGACTAGCCACAACAAGCATAAACGCTTGAAAATGACTAGTCTCTTTTTTTCGCCTATAGGATAGGTACGGAGAACCGCATCACAAGTAAATGAAGTTTTTTCTATAAACCTTTTTTACTAAAACACACTAAGTTCACAATACTGCTGCTAACCTCTCAAATGAGCTTGTAGAAGCACAGGAATACAAGAAGCTCAGAAAGCAGACTTGCTGATTATTGACGAGATGCCTTTCCTAACGTTAAATCGACATCAGTCTGAGCTACTGTTCAAGGTAGTATCCGACAGGTCAGAGAAACAAAGCGTTATAGTCTCGACCAACCTTAAGTTTCACGTCACCATGGACATCCTTGCCTTAAGCTGTGTGCCTGGCACTGTCCACCCTCGCTGGGCACACTACTAAAAGGACAGCGTTTTTATCACTGTCCCTAGTTTAATTCTATAAAACGCTGAGTTATTTGATCCGTTGTTTTACTAAAAAGAACTCATCCCAGCTTTTGATGGTTTTCATGTATTCTCTATAATTTTTCAAGGTGACCTGATTCGGTGCGATCCGGTCAAGGTCGGACCAGCTGATGGGCCAGGACAGGGGAGCCCCTTTGCGTCCCCTCAGGGAAAAGACACTGACCGATGTAGCGCTGCGGTTATTTCTGACCCAGTCGATGTATATCCTACCCTTTCTTTTTTCTTTACGCATGTTGGCAGTGTAGCGATCGGGCCACTTCATTTCCATACTTTGAGCCAGAAGCTTAGCAAAGCCACGGACCTGTTCCCACTGGGCAGAAGGCGTAAGCGGTACGACCACATGATAGCCTTTGCCGCCACTTGTTTTTAAGAAAGACACCAGATCCATCTCATTCAGAATGGATTTAAGATCCCGGACTCCTTTTCGGACCGTTTCAAGCGTCATACCCACGTCCGGGTCCAGATCAAAAACGATCCAGTCCGGCTGCTCCAATTTACTGAGTTTCGAGCCCCAACTGTGAAATTCCAGCGTTCCCATTTGGACCGCGCCTATGATGCTCGTTTCATCGCGCAGTATCATCGCCTCGGCATCCTTTCCGTCGTTATCCGGGACATTTTGCGTGTCCATTCCAGGAATAGTATGGTTCATGTGCTTTTGATAGAAGCAGTCGCCGATGCTGTCGGTACAGCGGATCAGAGTCATGGGTCGGTCTACCAGATATGGCAAGATGGCATCTTGCATATCCCAATAATAATCCGCGATATTTTTTTTCGTGATCCCGTCTTCCGGGAATACCAGCTTATCAGGGGATGACAAGGCTACTTCGCCATAGCTTGCTTTTTTGCCTTTTGGCTCAGCTTTTTTTAACGCGTTTTTCTCCACTGTATTTTCAATGATGTCCTCATTAGTTCCGTCTGAGGTTTCATCCGGTGCATTTTCAGGAATGACCTCTTCGGGAATCTCAGAGGTTACTTCTCTTGCGGACTTATCCCCCCGCAGTCCCTTGAATGAGGCCTGGCGGAGCAGTCCGTCATCGGTGATCTCTGCAAACTTGACTTCAGCCACCAGCTTCGGCTCAAGGTAGGTGATGATCTCATCAGTCCGCGGTTTCAAACGTTCCGTAAAGGGTGAGGTTTCTCGAAGAAGATTTTTGAACTGCTTGATTAAATCCACGGCTTCCTGCTCACTGAAGCCGGTCCCGGATCGTCCTTTATAATTAAGATTTTCGCCTTCATAACCGCCTAGCAAAAGCGAGGATAAGCCCGTGCTGCTTTTATCGGAGGTCGTGTAGCCACCAATGACAAATTCCTGGCGGTATTCGCATTTGGTTTTGACCCAGTCTTTACTACGGGTCGGATGATAAGGGGAGTTCTTCTTTTTCGAAATGATCCCTTCCATGTCGGCTTCGCATACCTTATCAAAGATGGCACTGCCTTCGGTATGCGGATTAAAGTGCATGCCGGCGGGGGAGTCCTTGAGCAATACCTCCAGGAGAGCCTTGCGTTCCAGCAGTGGCTTTGGTCTCAAGTCCTCGTCGCCCGCGGCCAGAAGATCGAAGATCACGTAGTCTGCATACCGGTCCTTAGTTTTTTTAAAATAGGACTGCAACGCCTGAAAATCGGATCTGCCGTTTTCATCCATTACCACCAGTTCTCCATCCAGTACCAGGTTGCCGGGATTCCATTTCTCCAGTGTCTCAATTAGTTCGGGCACTTTATCTGACCAGTCCTGGCCGTTGCGCGTTAACAGGCGAGCTTTCCCTCTTTCAAGGAAGGCTAAAATCCGATACCCGTCAAGCTTCAGTTCATGGATCCACTCCTTACCAGATGGTGCCTTTTTGACCAGAGTAGCCAACATGGGTTTGGATTCCTTAAAAGGCAGTTCGCCTGACAGGTCGGGTAGAGCAGATGGTCTTACTTCGGCTTTTGTTTTATCTGCTCCCGGTTCTGTTTTTATTAAAGCTGCTTTCTTAGGATCTGCAGTATCGGATTTTGCTCTCTTTCTGGAGTTTTTTTTCTCTTTCTCGGGCTTTTTTACGGATCCTTTAGATGATTCGTCTTCAGATTCCAAGCTCGTAGGCTCGTCCTTGGATATTTCTTCCATGGTCCGGCCGCTGCGGACTGAAGTCGTGATGTAGCTGATCCCATCCGAATCCTGGACAAATTCATCTTTCTCCTTGATCAGGAGCCAGTTTTTGTCGTCCTCACCTTCCTTGGGTTTCATACGGATCAGTGTCCAGCGTCCTTTGAGGCGTTCACCCTCTAGAGTGAACTTCAATGAACCTTCTTCCAGACCTTTGATTGGATCTGATTCTGGGATCCAGACTCCTTCATCAAAAAGCATCACGGTGCCACCCCCATATTCTCCCTTGGGGATGGTCCCTTCGAAATTGCGGTATTCCAGGGGATGATCTTCAACATGGACAGCCAGACGCTTGTCTTTTGGATTGTAACTTGGTCCTTTGGGTACTGCCCACGACCAAAGGACGCCATCCTGTTCCAGCCGGAAATCAAAATGGAGTCGGGAGGCATCATGTTTCTGAACCACGAAACGGAAGGCTTCCTCTGCAGTTGCCGGTTTACCCTCTGGTTCTCTGGTTTTTTTAAAGTTTCGCTTTTTATTGTATTTTTCCAATTTCACTGTCATCAGGATAACTTCCTTTTTTCGTCTACTGGGGTCTAAGCAGTGCTTTTTTTAGGCTTTTTCGCAGGTTTTTTGCTGGAAGTTTTTGACTCCGTACCTGTTGCCTCCTCTTCCTCGGCTTTACCAGGTTTAGCCGCTGCTTTGGATCTGGTCTTCGTGGCTGGCTTGCCTTTGGCTTCCACAGATTTTCTCAGAAGATCCATGATATCAACCACGTTGGAAGGAGTGACTTCTTCCTCCGCCTCGCTGTCTTCAGGCAGTTCCTTGCCCTCGAGTTTTGCTTTAGCCTCGATCCGGGCCATGAGGGCGCCGGAATATTCATCCTTGAATTCCTCCGGATTCCATGGTTTGGTCAGTCCGTCGATCAGGGTCAGGGCCAACTCCATTTCTTTATCCGATATTTTGGCATCCTCGGGTATTTTGAGACCTTCAGTGCTCCGGACTTCCTCGGCATAACGCAAAAGGATGAGTACCAGGGCATCTTCTACAGGCAAAAGAGCCCCCAGGCTCTGTTTGGTCCGGATCGTCACCCGGCCGATAGCAACCTTGCCCGACTCTTTCATCGCATCGTGCAGAAGGAGATAAGGTTTTTCACCGCCCTTGATTGGAGCGACATAATACGGTTTTTCCAAATACATGGGATTGAGCTCTTTCGTTGTGACGAACTGCTCGATCTCAAAAGTCTTGCTTGCCTTAAGGTCAGCTTTCTCAAAATCCTCGTCCGTCACAATGACAAAGGAACCGTCCGGAAATTCATAAGCTTTGACAATATCATCCCATGCTACTTCTTTTCCTGTATCGGCATTTACCCGCTGGTATTTGATCTTCGCATGGTCTTTGGCATCCATCATATGAAATTTCAATTCTGAGGGATCCTCTGCACTCATCAGATTGATTGGGATATTGACCAGGCCAAACGATATGGCCCCTTTCCATACTGGTCTCATAGGGCATTCTCCTCTCGTATAGTAAATTTATTCTATTCCACTTTCTTGAAGTGCCTCTGAACAGCCTTTAAAAGTTAAAGACGAATTCTAATCTCCTCTTCGAGGCTTCTTGATTTAGCAAATAGTTTAGCTAGTTCAGCAGTTATATTTCCCAACTTTTCTTCTAAAGGAATTCCATCATCTTCAATACCAACATATCTTCCTGGAGTCAATATATTTCCCTCCACCATTAGGCATATCATCTTCAGTAACACCTCTCAAGTAATATTGCAAAATAGTACTTTCACGCTCTTTCCCTCCATAGGAAAGTTTGTATGTTCACTATTACACATTAAATCAATTATTTCAATTTTCAGTTTTTTGTATCTTATTGTTGTTAATAAATCATTTACACGTAGAAACCGCGCTTATAGCTGTTACAAAGAACCATTTCAATATCGGTAAAAAAAAGATACACAGCTCAATTTCGCCAAAAATAAGATTTAATATTCATCTTTGTAGTGGATTTTAGAGTATGGCAGTTTGATCTGTCCTGAACTATAATAAGTGACTACCTAAGCAAGCACTAACGCTTGTGCATGACTAGTCTCTTTTTACGCCGATAGAATAAGTAAGGATACCCTGATCATTGTTCCCTATAAATACAGATGATATTTTCTTGGCAAACGTATATAATAGATGAGAATGAATCCATGAGAGCATCGATAGCTTGTGAGGGTTTGTCAGGAAATCCGCATCAGATAACTGTAAGGAATCTACGGCTGTCGCCAGATTTTTCTTTAGATCCGACATAATCATGAGGAATTTGCCGTCTAAAAAATAACCATAGGTTAATTTCTTCCAGCGTTTCAGCTGGAAGAGTTTTAAGCCATAAAGGAGTATGAAATGTATCAGTTTTTAGAAATCATCGCCCGTTCAAGGAGCGTCGACTCTCTCCCTTCCTTGAAATCCATCTACAAGAAAGTCAATGCCAAGATCAGCCAGGGCGTGTACGCGCCCGAGGAACTTGTCCATGTGGATGAAGCATGGAAAAACGGGGAGAAAGTCACCATCGCAGATGGTACAGAAGTCCAGCTCATCCAGCGCATCACTTGTGCTGGCCATTCCCTGTATGAAATGCAGGAATCTCCAGCCTATAAGATCGACAAAAACCTCTACCTTTGTGGAACCTGCCATACCCTCTCGAGGAAATATGAATCGCTCTCTGAGGAAGTGATTTTCCCCGTGAACTGGCCTCTTTCGGATGCCGAGTTCTGGCTGAACAATGCCTACCCCTGGAAATTCTCCAAGATCATCGCGGATTCAAAGGATAAAAGCAGTCTCCCCCGAATCAAAGATATCCTCGCTGAACTCAAGGAACTGGAGCTCATTGATGAATGCATCTTTGCAGAAGAGAAGCAGGCGATGGAAAACAGCTGGATTGAAGGGATGACCATCATCATTGCAGACGGCAGCAGGATCAAACTCGCCTTCTCTAAAAAATGCGTGCTGCACAGGTTCAATGAACCCCACATCAAAAATTCCTACCAGGTGGAGGAAAACCTCTATATCTGTGCCAATTGCCTGAGCGTGGTCACTGAGCGCAAGGATATTCTCGAACGGCATCCTTCTGTCGAAGAAGTCCTTCTGTTCCCAAAAGACTGGACGAATTCCGGCGTCGATGCGTGGCTTGAGAACGTGGAGCGAAGAGCGGAAGCCTTCAAAGAAAGCAACCAATAAAGCTTCCAGCTGGATACAAAAACAAATTAAAAGGCTGGTCTGAAACGAAGTGAATCTCGTTTCAGACCAGCCTTTTATGATGCGATGGCTTCCCACTTTGGGGACTGTCAATTTGCGGAGGTGATTTCCGTCCAGATCCGATCGTAAAGGCTGAGGACATCGGAAGGGTCCCTGAAGATCTCCGTGTTTTCCAGCACTTCCGAAGAAGGGTAGGCGATGGGGCTGCTGCGCACTTCCTCCAGCAGCTGTTCCACAGCTTCCGTGATGGGGGTGGAGTAGCCGATGTAGTCAACGTTCTGTACGGCGATATCGGGCCTCAGCATGAAGTTGATGAAGGCCTCGGCTCCGGTCTTGTTCTTGGTGCTCTTGGGGATGACCATAGAGTCGTACCAGATGTTGGTGCCTTCCTCGGGGATGGCGTAGTCAAGGTCCGGGTTCTCCTCGATCATGTACATGGCGTCTCCCGACCAGACAACCCCAAGGGCGGCATCCCCTGCGATGAGGGTGTCCTTGATGTCATCGCCAAGATAGGCATAGACAAGGGGTTTCTGCTTGATGAGTTCGTCCCTTGCCTCCTCAAGCTCCGCAACATCCCTGGAGTTCAGCGAGTAGCCAAGGCGGAGCAGCGAAACTCCGATGGTGTCCCTCTGGCTGTTCAGCATGAGGATGGAATTCGCATACTTCTCATCCCACAGGATATCCCAGCTCGTGACGGGCTCCTTGACCAGGGTCTTGTTATAGAGGATGCCGAAGGTTCCCCACATGTAGGGCGCGGAGTACGCGTCGCCTGGATCAAACACGAGGTTTGAAAATTTCGGGTCGACCTTGTCCTTGTTCGGGATGTTGTTCCAGTCAAGCTTGACGATAAGCTCTTCCTTGATCGCCCTTTCGATGGTGTAGTCGGAAAGGAAGATGACATCATAGGAACTTCCGCCCTGCTTGAGTTTGACATAGATGTCCTCATTGCTGGCATACGTGTCGTAGTTCACCTTGATCCCCGTCTCCTCCTCGAACTGCTTAAGGACATCGGCATTGATGTAGTCGCCGAAGTTATAGACATTGATGGTCTCCTGCTTTTCGCCGCAGGCGGCAAGGCCTGTCATGGACAGCAGGGCCAAGAGCCCTGCGATTGTTTTCTTGATGCTGTTCATTTGTTTTCCTCCCTAACTTTCAAGTCTGTTCTGCCTGTCCCACGGTTCTGGCCCAGGCTGCTTTTGGCAGCTTATGGCCTCTCCTTTGGGCGATATCTTTCTCTTCATTTCCATTACGTCGTCCTTCTAAAGAATCTTGTTTTCGGGGCATAACCTCAATCCCTAGATCCTCTTTTCCTCCTCCGCATTTCTTCCGCTGACCTTGTTAATGATGAGCAGAAGGATGAAGAAGCCGATGAGCATGAATGTCGACAGCGCATTGATGACCGGATTGATTCCCCGCCTGGCCATGGAGAAGATCAGGATGCTCAGGTTCTGCACCCCGTGGCCTGTCGTAAAGAAGCTGATGGCAAAGTCATCCACGGAAAGGGTGAAAGCCATGAGCGCACCTGTGACGATGCCGGGCATGATTTCAGGGATGATGACCTTACGGAGCGCATACATCGGGGTCGCGCCAAGGTCCATGGCCGCTTCCGCCAGATGGACGTTCATCTGCTTGAGCTTTGGCAGGATGGACAGGACCACATACGGCGTGCAGAAGGTGATGTGCGACAAAAGCACGGTAAGGAGTCCGAACTCAAGCCCCATGAGGCGATAAAGCGCCATCAGAGACACCGCGATGACGATATCCGGATTCAGGATGGGCAGGTAGTTCAGGTTGAGCGCCGTCCGCTTGAAGAAGCCCTGGGAGAAATGGATGCCGATGGCCGCCAGGGTTCCGAGGATGGTCGCGACAACTGTGGAGGCCACGGCGATGACCATGGTGTTGTAGAGCGCCTTCATGACCTCAGTGTTCGTAAAAAGGGCCTCGTACCACTTCAGCGTGAATCCGGTGAAGGCCCCTCGGGATTTGGACTCATTGAAGGAGAAGACGATGAGGACGATGATCGGGGCGTAGAGGAAGAAGAAGATCAGAAAGGTGTAACCATTCTTTAGTCCTTTTTTTACCATAATGTTCCTTTGCCCCCTTCCACGTCGTTCTCTCCTCTGTTGGTGAAGGCCATGACGATGAGGATGATCACCATGAGAATGATGGACATGGCCGAACCGAAGTGCCAGTCCCCCGTGTACATGAACTGCTGCTCGATGACATTGCCCATGAGGTTCGTCTTGTTTCCCCCGAGGAGGTTGGAGATGATGAACGTGCTGACCGCGGGAGTGAAGACCATGGTGAATCCCGTCATGACACCCGGGATGCTCAGGGGAAAGATCACTTTCTTGAAGACCGAGGCTTTGCTTGCCCCCAGGTCTTCCGCCGCCTCGATGAGGCTCATGTCCATCTTGATGAGGACCGAATAGATCGGGAGGACCATGAAGGGAAGAAAATTGTAGACCATGCCCAGGGCGACCGCCCCGTTGTTGTAGAGCAAATCCAGGGACTGGAAGCCCAGGCTGTTCAGAAGGAGGTTGATGATTCCGTTCTTCCCGAGGATTGTCAGCCACGCATAGGTCCGGAGCAGGAAGTTCATCCACATGGGGATGACAAAGAGAAGGATCAGGTTGTTCCTCGTCTTGCTTTTCTTCTTGCTGGCGATGATATAGGCGATGGGATAGCCCAGGATGAAACAGATGAGGGTGGACACCACAGCAAGGCTCAGGGAGCGCCACAGGACGCCGACATAGATTGGCGAGAGGAAGCGCTTGAAATTCTCGAGGCTAAGGACAAAGGTGCCCGGGGTGCTGCTGTCCCCTGTCGTAAAGGCGAAATAGGCGACCAACAGAAGTGGGACGAGAATGAACAGCATCATCCATGCGAAATAGGGATAGCCAACTTTTTTCATCTTCAACTGACCCCACCTCTCTTCATGATGTGGATGCTGTCAGGAGCAATCCTCATGCCGATGGTCGAACCGACCTCCGCTTTGGAGGTGCTCTGGATGAGCCATCTGAAGCCCATTCTCACGACTTCCATCTCGTAGTGGACCCCCTTGAAGGTGACCTCTTTGACGATTCCCTTCAGGTTTTCTTCATTTTCAGGCACCATCACGATGTCCTCGGGACGCACGACCACTTCCACCGGTTCCATCTTCGCAAAGCCCTGGTCGACACACTCGAATTTCGCATCGCAGAACTCCACCAGGAAGTCCTCGTGCATGATGCCCTCGACGATATTGCTCTCTCCGATAAAATTCGCCACAAAGGCATTCTTGGGCTCATTATAGATATCGACGGGGGTGCCGATCTGCTGGATGATCCCCTTGTCCATGACCACGATGGTGTCGCTCATGGTCAGGGCTTCCTCCTGGTCGTGGGTGACATAGATGAAGGTGATCCCGACGCGCTTCTGGATGTTCTTCAGCTCGATCTGCATCTCTTTTCTCAGTTTGAGGTCCAGCGCCCCCAAAGGTTCGTCCAGAAGTAGCACCTTTGGTTCGTTGACCAAGGCTCTGGCGATGGCGACCCTCTGCTGCTGGCCTCCGCTGAGGGAATCGATGTCCCTCTTTTCAAATCCGCTGAGATTGACCAGCCTCAGGCCCTCGGTGACCTTCTTCACGATGTCGTCCTTCTGCAGCTTCTTGATCTTCAGCCCGAAGGCGATGTTCCCGAAGACATCCAGATGGGGAAAGAGCGCATACTTCTGGAAGACCGTATTGACCGGCCTTTCAAAAGGGGGCATCCTCGTGATGTCTTTGCCCTTGAAGACCACCGTCCCTTCGCTAGGAGACTCAAAGCCTGCGATGATCCTCAGGGTCGTTGTCTTGCCACATCCCGAAGGTCCGAGAAGGGTCAGAAACTCATTCTCCCGGATGTAGAGATTGATATTGTTAAGGACATCGTCACCACCAAAGTTTTTTGAGATATTCTTAAGGTCGATCATGATATTGCTCGTCATTCCTTATGTTCCTCCTGTCCTTAAAATATTGGCGGTGTGCTCACCCAGATGATGGTCGCCTTGACCTTCCCGTAGTTCGAAAGATGATGTTTCTTGCCGGGTTTGTAGTAGAAGCTCTCTCCCTTTTTCACCCGGTAATTCTCCATCCCGATATGGAGCATGATGCTTCCGGATAGGACATACCCGAACTCTTCGCCCTCATGGGGATCGATGTCCTTGGTCTTCCCGCCGGCCTCGATTTCCACGAGAATCGGCTCCATGGCATTCTTCTGCGCATTGGGAATGATCCAGCTGATGGTGTTCCTGTACTCTTCGTTTTCCTTCACAAAGGCATCCTCCTTCGTAAAGACAATCTTCTCGTCCGTCATCTCGTTGAAAAAGTCCCTGAGGTTTGTTCCCAGCCCATCCAGGATATCCACCAGGGTTGCGATGGAAGGTGAAGTCAGGTCGCGTTCCAGTTGCGAGATGAACCCCTTGGTCAGTTCGGACCGGTTTGCCAGCTCTTCCTGGGTCAGTGAGTTCTTGATTCTAAGGTTCTTTATCTTCTCTCCTATTTGCATAACACCCTCCAATTGTTGGTACCTATCGCACCACTAAACTTTTTGTTTAGTAAAATTAAACTTCTCAGATTATTATATAGAAAACTTATGACGAAATCAAACTTATTTTTAAACAAACTTCATTGGAATGGGTACGATTCGAAACAATTTGCAGAACCGTTGCTACCAGAAGGTTACCGGGGATAAGCCGATAGGGCTTTGCCTGAGGATTCCCATAAGATTTTACCGGATATTGCCTTTCAACTTAACCTGGAGTTTACTTCCACTAAACAAATCCCATCCATCGTCTCCTGGAATTTGTAATTATCCCCGGAGTCTGATAAAATTTCACTGATGACCCCAAATCCAATTCCAGCAAAGAAGGGATAATTTTGAAGAAAATAAAGACCAATGCCATGAGGCTCCTCGACAACGAAAAGGTTGCCTACGAGCTCCTGTTTTTCGACCCGGAGAAGGACGCGATCACCCCGGCGTATATTGCCCAGGCGATTTCACGGGAGGAAGGGAGGATCTTCAAGACCCTCGTCACCGTGGGTCACAGCGGAGAATACTATGTCTTTTGCCTCCAGCTTATCGGAGAGCTCGACCTCAAGAAAGCTGCCAGGGCGGCCAAAGAAAAGAGCATCGAACTCATCGACCTGAAGGACCTCCTAAAGGTCGCAGGCTACGAACACGGCGGAACGAGCCCGCTCGGCATGAGAAAACTCTACGGGACCTTCTTTGACGAGACGGCCTTAAGCTTTGACAAGATCATCGTTTCCGCCGGAAAAAGAGGCTTCCAGATTGAAACCGACCCCCGGGACCTGATCCGCGTCACAAAGGGGAAGGTCGTCCCGCTCCTTATGGCCACAAAGAGCATCTTCAGGTAGCCCTTTTTCGAGAGGACGTGAAGAAACCCCTGAATCATACGTGATTCAGGGGTTTCTTCCTTTTCTATTGGAGGCAATGACAGAGGGCCACTGCCGGGATTACCTTCTCCTCTTGGCCATTACTGGAGGATGGTGATTCTTGACTCAAGGTTTCCGCTTCCCTTTTCGCTGGCTTCTGAAGTGGGGTTTCCGAAGACCAGTTGTCCGATGAGCTTAAAGTTCTTGTCTACACCGAAAGTTTCAGCCACTTCGTCGTCGATGAGAGGATTATAATGCTGAAGGGATGCGCCAAGGCCTTCGCTGGAGAGGGCGGTCCAGACGATGAACTGGAGCATTCCGCTGCTCTGGTAAGACCAGGGCTGGAAGTTGTCCTTGTACAGCACATACTGCTCTTCGAGTCCGGTAACGACTGCCTTGTCCTCGTAGAAGAGGACGGTTCCGTATCCTGCCTTGAAGGCATCCACCTTTTCATCTGTACTCTTGAAAGCATCTTCCGGGATGATTTTCCTCAGGGTTTCCCTGGTAATTTCCCATAGCCTGTCATGCTGTTCCCCTAAGAGGACCACCACCCTGGCACTTTGTGAATTCATCGCCGATGGGGCATGCCGGACTGCCTCATTCACAATCTCCACAATCCTGTCGCGGGATACGATCTCTTCCTTATTTATGCCGTAGTGGGACCTTCTATTGGCTACGGCCTCCAAAAAAATGTTTGTATTCATGTTTATTTCCTCCTGCAAATTCTTAATATTGCTGTGTGCTTACCGAATAAAATAAATAAGGTATTTCATGCGGGAAATTTAATCTTATTCTATAAGGTCCTTACTCTTTTTATTCTCTTCCTTCTTCATCTGGTCATACAGCTGGTGGAATGCGGCCTTGGGCTGAGCTCCACTGATATAGGTGCTGTCATTGAACAGGAAATAAGGTACGCCAGTGATTGAAAGCTTCTTTGCCTTCATCTGGTCTCGCCTTACCTCTTCGCTGAACTCTTCGGAATCCAGGACCTCAAGGACATCCTCTTTCGAAAGTCCGGCTTCCCTGGAAACCCTCAGCTGCTCTCTTCTGTCGTTCAGGTTTACACCATGGACAAAATGGGCTTCATAGAACGCGGTAATCATCTCTTCTTCCTTGCCCTTTGACTTGGCCAGATGGATGAGACGATGAAGGTCATAGGTGTTCGCACTAAGGGCGTCCATGACATTCATCATGAGATGGTTCTCTTTTGCCATCCTCGTGACCCCGTTCATCATCTCCTTCGCCTCTTCGACGGTGATTCCGTACTTCTTGCTAAGGCCCAGCACTGTGCTTTCAGACGATGTCCTACTAGCCTCAGGCTGGAGCTCATAGCTTCGGTTGATCACCTCGATACTCTCCCCGGGTGGGAGTTCGCTAAGAAACTCATTGAAGATGCTTTTTCCGATATAACAAAACGGGCAAACAATATCTGTCCAGATTTCTACTTTCAAGATCATCCCTCACTTCCTAAACTTATGGTTGTCAGGTTCCAGGCTTTGCCCTTACTGCTGACTTATTTATTGTAACATGTAATTACATTTTATGCAATTGTATTTTATAAAATATGATTATTCCGTGCCCGAAGGGTTTCCTGTCTGACCGCTTTCTATTGGAGATGAAGAAGCCACGGCGCTCAAAAACCAGATATCATAATTATACTTGTTTTAAGATAATTGTAGAATATATAGCATATTATCCATGACTTGCTTCTTGGGATATGATAAAATTAAAGAGTCTAAAGAATACAAAGGGAGGAAGGGGTTTTCTGGATTTCTTCTCTCTTCGATAACGTCCTATTTTACCAACATGAGGAGATGATACCATTGATAAATGTCGTATTATTCTGTTCTACGGGACTCTCCACAAAGCTTCTGATCCGGAAGATGGAGATGGCTGCCGAGGAAAAAGACTTGGAAATGAACATCAGGTCCTATCCTGAAGTTCAAATGGCGCTTTACATCAGGGATGCGGATGTCGTACTTATCGGACCCCAGATCAAATACGCCCTTCGGGAAATTCAGGAAGAGTGCAAAAAATACAATATCCCCCTGGAAGTCATTTCCCCGACGGACTATGGCCTCCTTGACGGAACGAAGGTTTTAAACCAGGCCCTCAGACTCTACAACAAGTAGCACAGATGACCAGCAAGGTCCGATGAATCGAACCTCATAAAAAAAATAGAAGGAGCATACTATCAGTTCTGATACTATGCTCCTTCTATTTTTTTATGACGCTTCCTCAGGTCAGGCGGATTCCCTTGAACTTAGCCTCCCCGTGCATGATGCCCATGAGAATGGCAATGGAGTAAATGATCTTCGGGTCCATGATATAGCTGTCGATGAGGTTTAGGACGATGAGCACAACCATAGAGACGAGCACCCCCACATAAGCCACCTTGAAGAATGCCGACGCCTTGGCAGAACGCGTATAGGCCACTATGGCCTTGAGCATGTTGAAGGCGATGAGAAGTCCGAGGATCAGCCCCAGAAGCCCCAGTTCCATCATGAGCTGCAGGGGCGCATTGTAGGGATGATTGATGAGGTTCAGGTTCCTCAATTCCACCTTGCCCTGCATGATGCCCTGGAAGGTCCCTTCAAAGGTATTGAATCCCCTTCCGAGAAAGAGAAAGGACTTGTCCTGCATGACCACTTCCTGCCATAACCGGAACCTTCCGAGTTCCTGGCTCAGGACGAAGAACGTGCTGTGCCGCTTCGAAAAAATGGGGATCAGGGCCAAAAAAAGCCCCGTAGGAATAAGGGCGATGAGGAACTTGAACGAATAAAGGAGCGACAAGAGAAAGAGGCCCAAAAATACCCCGATGATGGCAATCCGAGAATCGGACATGAAAATCGAGATGAGAGAGGCAGTCAGGACCACAAGATAGAATCTGGTGGTGCGGATGTTCTCGTTGTAGATATACAGCGCCAAGGCCGGGAAGAGGGGAATCAGGAGGAAATAGGCCAGGATGGGCCCGTTATTCATCACCGATACCTGGGTCAGCGTGTCGAAGGGCACACCCAGGATCACCTCCGTGTAAAGGATCTGCCAGACATGGTACAAGGCCACGAACAAACTGGAGACAAAATAGGCCCTCAGAAGAGGGGTGATATGGTTGGGTCTGTTGATCTCATACTTTATGATCAGGAACAGGATGAAGGCGGAAAGATAGACGAGAAAACCCCTGAAACTTAATGCCTTGTCCTTTGAGTACAAGATGGAGAAGAGTGCCAGGACGACAAACAGAAAAGACAGCAAGGAGAAGGCGAACTTGAAATGCCTCCTTGCCCTCTTGAACCGATGGAAGGCCTCCTTGTCCATGATGAGATAGAGGACGTAATAAGCTCCTGCCACAAACCCCAGGTAAGGAGTGAACGACGCCGGAACCAGCGGGAATATGAGGATGATGAGGATGACAAGCTTGAACAGAATATTCCTACTGATGAATTTCATGCCCTTCTCTCCTTTCGATGATATGCTCTAAATATACACTACTTGAGAATATAATAAAAGAGACCTTGCGGTCTCTTTAGGTTTTTGCCTGTTAGGCGTATGGAATTACTCTAATGTAATCGCTCCTACTGGACAGCTCTCCATAGCTTCTTCTGCTAAGGCTTCGTCTCCTGCTGGAACAACGTCAACGATGGATTCAGCTTTTCCATCATCATTCATATCGAATACTGATGGTGCAATACTTGGGCAAACTCCACAGCCAATGCATAATTCCTGATCAACTACTGGTTTCATAAACAACACCTCTTTCCCTCTTTTATACTTTCTATTATAAATATTATCTTATCAAAGTCTGTAAACATTTTGTGAACATTTTGTATGGGCGACTAATACTTGATGCTGATCCTTCCTGAAACCGTAGAGGCATCGATCAATCCCCGGGCATTGGTGAATGTCTCAGAAAGGGACTTATCCCCTTTGGTCACTATGCCATTATCTTCTGCGCTCAGTCTGCCGCTGATCGAACTTAGCTTGTAGGAAACTTCACCAGAGTTGAGGATTTCGAGATTGATGTCACCAGAAACACTGACCAGCTTTGCCGTCCCCTGAAGATCATCGATGGTGGAGGAGATTTTTCCGGATACGGTATTGAGCTTCACCCAGTCCTTCACGCCGGTCACGGTAATTGCCCCGGAAACCGTATCCCCTCTCACGTTCCCTGTCTCACTGTCACAAAAGACACTGCCGGAGACATTCTTGAAGTCAAGCACGCCGTAGGTGCCCTCCGTGAGGGTCATGTCCCCAGAAACACCGGTAAGCGAAAGGGTTTCAAGCTCAAGTCCCTCCACGAGCGTCTCCCCGGATACTGTGGCGAGGTTAAGGTCTCCCTGGAAACCCTTCGGGACCAAGAGCGTGATCTTGATATTGTAGTTGCCAAGGCCCATGATGTTGAGGTTCGTGATCTTGTTCAGGACATCGATTTGAAGCTTTGTCCCGGTATCACTCACCTGATAGTAATTGTCCTTGTACTTGCTCGGGACATCCCCTTCCAGGTTCAGGAGGATGTCTTCCCCGTCATGCTCCCTGACCTCGATGTCTCCGATGGAGGTATTGATGGAAATTTCCTCTTTGCTTCCCAGGACAATCGCCTTTTCCTCGGAGACCGAAACGGCGTCACCCAGATCCAGGTTTAATTCATTTCCCCCAAAGAAATTCCTGATGCTCTCTTCGATTTCTCGGCTCGAAAGCCCCGACTCATAGAGGATATAGGCACCTATGCCCACAGCCACAGAGGCAATGATGAGTGTTGTCGCGATTACTTTCTTAAACCCGTTCATATTCATTCTCCTCTTTGCATTTTCTTATCGATATCCAAACAGACGCCGGATCAGGCTGAGAACCTTCAGGCCAATCCATTTGGTGATTTTGATGACAACGGCGACAGAGAGTACAAACAATGAGAGCACAGCGATTCCGAAGAAGAAGAGCGCCGATTGCGGGACACTTTGTCCCAAGGATTCCGGGAAGGCCAGAATCAGGATCGGGGAGGCAAGGAGAATCAGGGCCAGAACCAAGAGGACAAGTGAAATGCTGAACATTCCAATGATGACAGAACCTACAGCACTCACCACAGCCGGTCCAACAAAAATGATCAGAAGAATCATCAGGATGATTCTCATCGGCGAATTTGGACCTTTGTCTCTCCCATATCGGTTCATGGTTACCCTCCTTTCCTTTTTTACAAATATAACCCAGCTTAATTAAAACCGTATTAAAACGGACATCAACTGCGGTAAGTGACTCCGTAATCTTCCGATAAACAGAGAATGGAAAATTATATCCTAGTGTATTTGTGCAAATAATCATATAATTAAGGTATATCGATAATCAGGGGGGATTTCAATGATACAGATAACGGCAAATACCGTCATTTATAATATAAAGAAAAACGTGACCTTGACCGGATTCCTGAATAAGGTTTCCTTTACAAAGAAAGAGCTCCTTGCCTTCTTTTCGGAAAAGGAATTCATCAAAGGGATCAATGCCCTGCTGGAGCACAAGGACTACTCTTCCGCAAGCCTACTCGAAGTGGTCAGAAAAGCGGTCCTGCCTCTGGAGGACTACAAGGACATTGCTCTTTCGGATATATACGACTACCTTCTGAAGAAGGTCAACGAGGAATCCAGGGAGAGGACCTTCACCAAGCAGGAGGAAGACTTCATCCGGGTCTTCATGGCCATCTATGGCGTCATGCTGAGGGAGGAAGACCGGAGCGACAGCGAAGCGTTCTATGTCAGAAACGGTTTCCAGTTTCTGACAAAAAAAGAGATGGAGGAGCTGGAGGACGACGAATACCGGAGATTCCTGAGGGCTTTTCGGGAAGACAACATCTATGCCCTGATGAAGATTTCCAGGGATCTGCTTGGCTTCAATACGCTGGACCATGTCGCCGGCGTCCATCATGTGGGGATGTTCATCGCCAGGCAGCTAAAGAACCTCTCCCTTCCCCTTGACCTGGGAAGGGTTTCGGGCGCCCTGGCAGGCCACGACATCGGCAAATATGGCGTGAAGCTCAACGAACAAAACCGGGTGCCCTACCTTCACTACTACTATTCCGACATCTGGTTCAAGAAGCACGGCATCAACTATATCCGAAATATCGCCGTCAACCACAGCACCTGGGACCTGGAGCTTGAGAATTTGTCCCTGGAAGCCCTGATCCTCATCTATTCCGACTTCAGGGTAAAGAACATCCGTATGGACGAAAAAGATGAGATGCACATCTACACCCTGGAGGAGTCCTACAACGTCATCCTCTCGAAGCTCGACAATGTGGACGAGGCAAAAACAAAGCGTTACGAGCGGGTCTATGCGAAGCTCAGGGACTTTGAAGACTATCTGGAGAGCCTGGGCGTCGAAACGAAGGTGTCGACAAAGGAAGAGAACCGCAAAGTCATCGAAACGAAGAAGGAAGTCAGCAAACTCAAGAAGCCTGCCATCTGCTTCAAGGAAGAGATCATCGACAGGCTCAAGTACCATGCCATCGACCATAACATCAAGGTGATGAACCTGCTTCGAAACGAATATTCCATGGATACCATCCTGGAGGAAGCCCGTTCCCTTCGGGACTGGAAAGACCTCAGGGAATACATCCGAATCTTCGAGGAGTACTCCACCTACCTGACCCAGGGACAGAAACTCCAGGTCATCCGGTTCCTCATGGAATGCCTCATCCATCCGGAGGACGATATCCGTTACCACAGCGCCGAAATCCTGGGAAGCCTTTTGGGAAGCTTCGATGAGGACTACAGGAAGGAGCTTCCCCTGGAGGAAGTCGCTCCCTCTTCCAATGTCTCCGGGAAAAACCTCCTCGGAGACCTGATCAAATACATCATCTATCCTCCCCATACCGTCATCGACAGCCACAGGTTCCTTCTCGGCTATTCCCTGAGCACCATGGTGAAAAGGCTTTATGAGACCCTGCCTTCTGCAAGACGCGCGGAATACACCAATGTCTTTCGGAAGTACTATGAGGAACTGAACTTCAGGAAACAGGAGACCAGCGTCTTCCTCATCGAGTCAATCAAGTACATCCCCTTCGAAATCTGGGAAAAGGAGTCCTTCCTGATGAAAAGCATCGATGGAGGGCTGATCCTGAAGATTGCCTCCCTGGAAGAGATCACCACTTCATTTTCCAAAAAACCCTTCAGCCAGGATTTTCTGTCCTGCCTCGAGGAAAAGATCGCTACGGTGAATGATTCGACAAATATCACGGAGCTTTTCCTGCTCATGAGGCTTGCCGGACAGATTGGCCTCATGAATTCATGGATTGCCTTGGAAAAGCAGCTGAAGGAGAGCACAAGGGAACTGGAGGACATCTTCCTCAACAACCTAAAGACCGCGACCCACTGGATCGTCAAACGCACCAATATCGGGCTCCTCCTCTTCTACACCCTGGAAGAGAACTCCGTCACCCCGCTGAACACAGCCCTCCATCTTTGCAACCTCCTGAAGGTCTCTGCCATCGAATCGGTCCGCAGAACCGCAGGAAACGCGCTCATGACGATCATGAAGGAACTCTCTCCCTCAGAGAGGAATGAGGTTTCCGTGGAACTTTTGCGCGCACTGGAAATCGAGGGACACCGCTTCACGGAATACATTCCAAAACCCCTGGGCAATGTCATCCTTTCCCTGAACATCAAGGAGTTCGATGAAATCATTGACGATCTCCTGATCAAGGTCAAGACGGCCAACCCTTCTGTGAAGACCCTGGTCATCAAGACCCTGGGAACAGCCCTCGAATCCTTCATCGAATATGGGATGATGGGCGTAGAACTAAGCGAGGAAGAAAAGACGAAGCGGATTGTCAGCATGGTCAGCGTTCTCCTCTATGGAATGGCGGACTTTGAAAACCTTACTGTGAGGGCCGCCTTCACGACCATCGGCAAAGTCATCTTTGCCTCTGAAGTCCTCTCCCTGAAGAGCAAGAACCAAATTTTCAGCCTCATCGACAAGAAGCTCATCACCCTTCTGACCAGTGAGCACGGCAACCTTCTGTTCTTGTGCCAGAGCGTCGGCCTCAACAACATTTACCGTTTCATGAATGACTATCTCTACGAATATTCAGCTTTCCAGTTCAAAGATCCGGGAAAGTACGCCTTCTTCCCGGGAACCTTCGACCCCTTCACCCTGTCCCACCTTGCCATCGCAAGGCTGATCCGGGACAAGGGTTTCGAAGTATACCTCGCCATCGATGAATTCTCCTGGTCCAAAAAGACGCTGCCGAACAACGTGCGCAGAAACATCCTCAACATGAGCACAGCCGGGGAAATGGGCCTTTACCTGTTCCCCGAGGACATCCCCGTCAACATCAGCAGTGAGAGTGACATCGCCGCCCTGAAGAGCATCTTTCACAACAGTGCCTATATGGTCTGCGGCAGCGATGTGATCCTTAACGCCTCAAGCTACACGAAAGAGCCAGGCGAGGATACCATCCACAGCCTGAAGCACCTCATCTTCGAGCGGAGCAGGAATCGGGACCTCAAGACAAGGATCCGCCTGATCCTTCCTGAAGTCGAGTTCATGGATCTGCCCAAGGACCTGAAGGAAATCAGTTCCACGAGGATCCGGACAAATATCGATGAGAACCGGGACATCTCCACGCTCATCGACGCCATGGCCCAGAACTACATCTACCTCAACGGTTTCTACCAGAAGGCCCCCGTGGAAAAGTCCCTGGTGCACCTGACCTTCCTGGAGAAGAAGACCTACCGGGAAATGGATCAGACCCTGACGGACATCGTCACCGAACTCTTCCCGAAGGAAAAGGCCCCCATCCTGAAGCTCATCCGGGAAACCTTCGCCAAGACCTCGGGAAGGATCCTTACCCTGTCGGACAGGAATTCAAACAAGACCATCGGCATCAGCTTCTTCCACTGGGCAAGGAGCGAGAATCTCCTTACGGAGGTCAGGAACGCAGAATTTGCGGACAAGATCCGGAAGCTGAACCTGGGCAGGATCATGGTCCTTGACGGACTGTTCGTCAGCCCGCCGGACAAGGTCCGGAACTACCACCAGATCCTTCTGACGGAAACCCTTTCCTTCGGCGTATCGAGAGATTATGAATGCGCCTTGTTCCTCCCGAAACTGAAGTCCCTTAGGGATGAGAGGTTCCAGTCCCTCCTGAGGCTGTACAACTTCAAGTCCCTGAACTACCATGAGGTCGTCTACTATGCCGATATGAGCACCCCCATCGCCCTGAACCTCGACATTGAAAACGTCCTGAAGGACCCCTTCCGAAACATCCAGCGGGTCAAGAACATCATTCAGGAAACCCGGGAATCCCTCATGGAAGCCATCGGCAACCTGTATCCCGGAAAACTTCTCCTTCCCTACGAGCCTCTTATGCTCCAGCAAGGGATTATCAGTGCCATTTGCGAAGAGAACAATGTCCCGATTGAAGACATGAGGCCAAGGGTCCTTGGAAACTACATGTGCGTCCCCTATGGAGACGTCCTGGATAGGTCGGTGGTTCCAAACACCGTGACCAAGTCCCTCCATACGGAAAAATACTTCGATTCCGACATGGAAAACTTCAAGATCAAAGAGGTTCCTTTCTACCTGACCCTGGAAAACCAGGTGAAGACGCTGGCCTCCTTCCAGAGGTCCGTCATCCTTGTGGATACCATCCTCCATAAGGGATACAGGATGAAGGCCCTTAACCCCCTTTTGACGGCCCAGAACATCGAAGTGAGAAAAATCATTTCCGGCATCGTCTCCGCCAAGGGCATGGACATGATGACGAGCAAGGACTACAAGGTTCAGGCCGTCTACTACATCCCAAGGCTGAAGGTATGGTTCAACGAAAAGGACCTTTATCCGTTCATCGGTGGAGATGCTCTATGGAGAGGAGAGTTCCCGAAGAGGAACCTCATTTCTTCCATCAACCTCATCCTGCCCTACACGACCCCGACCTTCCTTCTGGATGCCGGCATCGAGAAGATCTTTGATCTCTCCGAAATTTCCATCAAGAACTCGATCAAAGTCCTTCGGGTCATCGAGGAAGAGTTCCATAAGGTCTATGAGCGAAAGCTCACCCTTTCTTCCCTGGGACAGGTGTTTAGCATGCCTAGGGTCCCTGACAAGGGAAAAGACATGAGATATGACCTCCTCAAGGCCCCTTCTTATTACCTGGAATCAGACCTGGAAGAGCTGCTAAGGCTTAAAAAAATCATCTCCACACCCTACTGATCGCCCTCAATAACCATAACTTGTCTACAGAAAATCGGCTCCGAAAAAAGCGGCAGATAAAGACCGACTTCGGGAAAGGGGAAGCACCATGCAAAGCGATGAAACATCAAAGAACCAGTTCAAGCAGCCTGAAATCCTGGCCTATCTCGAAGAAAAGAGAAGGAAAGGAAAAAATAGGTTCCCGGACTTCCTTCCAAAGCTGAAGGAGGACCTTAAGAAACAAGTGGAGGGCATCCTTCTGGATAAGGAGGAAATCGGGTGGCTGTGCCAGAGGCTCGATGGCCTGATTGCAAAAAACATGTTCCTCCATATGACCATCGGAGGGGATTTCCCAGGAAGGTATCTCGCAGAATACCTGGAGGAGATCATCGGAGAAAAAGGCATCGATTTGCTTTTTGAGACCCCGAATCCCTTGGGTTTTAGCGTGCACCTTGATCGAGAGGAGGAGGTCCTGAAAAAAGGTCCCGGCCTGCAGGAGAAGAAGCCCTTCACCCTGTCCATCCTGGGTCTTGGTGATGTCGGAGGAACGCTCCTCATCGGTCTTCGGCTCCTCGGAAAGGACATTCTTCGGGAAATCAGGATCTTCGACCTTAACCTCAGCAAGAGGAGGAGATACTATCTGGAGTGCAATGAGATTTCAGACGGCACGGACCTGCCTGAGGTCACGGAGGCGGACCTAAGCAATGTCTTCGATACGGACTGCCTTGTCTTCACCATCTCCATCTTCGTTCCTCCTGTAGGAACGGCTATAGAGGATGTGCGGATGGTACAGTTTGAGAAAAACCGGAAAGTGCTCCTCGACTACGCCAGGATGGCAGAAGAAGCCGGATTCAAGGGTTACTACTTTATTGTCTCGGATCCCGTGGACCTCCTCTGCATGAGCCTCATGGAGGAGGGAAACATCGCGAGTCACCGGATAAGGGGATTCGGCCTGGGGGTCATGGAAGCCCGGGCCCGTTTCATCGCCAAGGAAAATAAGGTCTACGCCGAGGATCTGAGAGCCTTCGGACCTCATGGCAAGGGACTGGTCGTCATCAACTCCCTGAAGGGTTATGACGCGGCTCTCTCCAAAGATCTGACATCCCTTGCGGAAAAGGAGAACTTCCGGGTGAGGGAAACCGGGTACAAACCCTACATCGCCCCAGCCTTGTCCTCCGGGTCCATTTCCATCCTCAAGGCCCTGGATGGCAAGGAACATCTCAGCACCTGGTTCAACGGGAATGTCTTCATGGGCTCCAGGAACACTTTGAAGGACGGTTATACAAAGCCGTCCAAAGTATCGCTTCTGGAGATAAAGCCTCTCCTGGTGGATACTGAGCGTCTTCTCGTGAGCCTCTATACAAAGGGCAACTAAATGCCTCTCCCGATAGCGTCCTTTGAAGAAACGCATGAATTCATGGCAAACAGAAGCCCCGGAATCTCGAAAGAGATTCCGGGGCTTCCTTCTATTTCTTTATTTCATGGATGGCGTTTGTGCTATGCGCTCTTCTTTTTCTTCCTTATGGAGATGAATCCTGCGGAAAAGAGAGACATCATGCCAATGCCGTAGTAAAGGGTATCTCCCATGGTACCTGTTGCTGGAAGGGCTTCTGTGTCTTCCTCCTCTTCATCATCGATGACTTCATCGTCATCATCAACGACATCGTCGTCTTCAATGACTTCTGCGCCAAGGTGAAGATGTTCCAGATAGGTATGGGAAATGACTTCTTCTTCTCTGATCATTTCTGCGATATAGTCTCTTACCGGGATATTGGTGTCAACAACATCTACAGCCTTCGAAAAGTCGTAGTTGTCTCCGCCGGTGAGCAGGAAGTCCAGCGTGGAAACAGAATACATTTCATCGTCCTTGATGAGCGTTCCGTCAAGTAGCCTCATGGTGGTTATTCTCTCACCCTGTGGCTTGGTCTCATCATACCAGACTTCGATTCCGTAAAACTGTCCGGGTCTGAAGTTCTCAGGCATGAGTCCGTGTTCAATGAGCTTCTTCAGTTCACTGCCTGAGATGTTCAGGGTGACAAGGGTATTGTCAAAGGGCAGAAGCTCATACATAAGCCCCATGGTGATTTCGCCCTTGTCGAATCCTCTGCGGATTCCGCCGCCATTGATGATGGCGATCTGTGTTCCGCCAAGTTCAGCCATGCACATCGCAATGAACTGTCCCATCGGAGTCAGCTGCATGGCGTCGGTATCATGAGGCAGGTCATTTTCAAGTGTTCCCAGAACTTCATCGAGAATCGGTGAAAGTTCCGTTTTGTACTTGTCCGTAATGGCCTTGACAGCCGAGTCTTCAACAAGCGATGGAATCAGAGCGGTCAGATTGACTACTTTTCCGGTGACGTTTGTCAGGGTGATTTTAGGTCCGAGTATGGTGAATTCCAATGATACGTTGGAGATGTTTCTTCCGTTGTATCCGCCCTGTACCACAGGTATTCCGTTCACGACCCCAGAAACCACCTGATGGGTATGGCCTGTGAATATGGCATCCACATTAGTTACCGCGTTTGCATAATTTACGACTTCTCCTGTGATGTCCGTACCACTCTGGTATGCCCCAAGATGGGTCAGTGCGATAACGGCATCGACGCCTTCTTCTTCCACAAGGATCTTGCTCCACTTGTTCGTGGCTTCAATTGGATCCGTGAAGGTGAAACCGACAACGTTCTCCGCTGCGGTCTTGAAGGAGGTTTCAGGGGTGGCTACACCGATGAATCCGACTTTGATTGTCTTTCCATCGACGACGATTTCCTGAACCAGGTATGGGACAACATAGGTATCCCAATCTGCTGGCTTCTTGTCCTCTTCCACTTCGATGTTCGATGCCAGATAGACATATCCGCCTTCCTTGGCCCACATCGGGATAAGGTCAGATCCCCAGTCGAATTCGTGGTTGCCTATGGCTGAAGCCAGGAGCTTCATTTCTTTGAAGCTTTCATTGACCACATCGCCATGGGTGAGGTTGGAGATGGCTGTTCCCTGGAAATGGTCGCCAGAGGACAGGAAATAGGTGTTTGGATTGATGGCTCTCATCTGGTCCAGATAAGTCTCGATCCTTGCCAGTCCAGGATTCTTGCTGCTGCCTGAGCTGTCGACATTTCCATGGAAGTCGTTGATGGAGAAATAATCCACATCGACGATCTTTTCGACATATGGCACATGCAGCATATCTTCGAACGGCATGGTGATGACTTTTTCAGCCTTGATGTATTCCGCAACCTTCTCCCTCAATGGGATCAGGGTATCGACGACGTTCGTCGCTTTGCTGAAGTCATACTTGTCGCCACCGGTAAGCAGGAAGTCTATGGTTGCAACCGTATAGACCGCCGTGTCCACGATGGGTGTTCCATCAGCAAGTTTGATTTCTATGATTCTGCTGCCTGCGGCAGCTTCTGGATTATAGATGACTTCAAGGCCATAGAACTGGCCCGGTCTGAATGTTGCAGGCATGATCCCGTGTTCGATGACTTTCTTTAGTTCAGCGCCTGTAAGTTCAAGCGTGACCAAAGTGTTGTCAAAGGGAAGAAGTTCATACATGAGGCCCATGGTAATGGTTCCCGCCTCAAATCCCCTTCTCACACCACCGCCGTTGACGATGGCAATCTGGGTTCCTGTGACTTCTGTCATGACCTTTGACACAAACTGTCCCATCGGGGTCAGCTGCATGTTGGTCGTATCATGAGGAAGGGCATTTGTCAGTTCGCCGACTTTTTCATTCAGTATGGGTGACAGGATGGTGTAGTAGTCGTCAACAATCTTCTTGACGGCTGCATCCTGCGTCAGTGATGGAATCAAAGCCTTGATGTCGATGACGCTTCCTGTGACTCCTTTAAGTGTCTTGGCTGTGTCTGTCACTTCGAAGTTCAGGGAGACCTTTGACAGGCTCCTTGCATTGTATAGGCCCTGGACTACAGGGATGCCGTTGACAATTCCGCTGACACTCTGATGGGAATGTCCGGAGAAAATGGCATCGACGTCGACACCATTGGCATAGGCCACGATTTCGCCTGTGACTACTTTGGTGGTGGAATTCTGGTAGGAGGCAAGATGGGTAAGAGAAATGACCGCATCTACCTTTGCTACGTCCTTCAGATAAGTGGTCCATTTGTTAGTGGCAACGACTGGATCGGTGAAGGTGAATCCTTCGACATTCGCTGCTAGAGTCTTGTATGCAGTTTCAGGTGTGGCAATACCGATGAATCCAATCTTGAAATCTGTACCGCCCACATTGACCGTATGGATATAGTATGGTTTTACATAAGTATCCCATTCTGCTGGCTTTTTCGTTTCTGCCACTTCGATGTTTGATGCGACAAATGGGAAACCGCCTTCCCTCGCCCAGCGTGGAATTTCATCTGAACCCCAGTCAAATTCATGGTTTCCGATTGCTGAGGCCAATATGTCCATATTATCGAGAATATCATTGACTACATCACCATAGGTGAGGTTGGAAATTGCTGTTCCCTGGTATTGGTCGCCGGAAGATAAAAAGTATGAATTGGGATTGATGGCCTTCTGGTTCGTCAGGTATGTCTGGAGACGGGCAAGACCAGGATTGCTGGCACTTCCCGAACTGTCGACATTTCCATGCAAGTCATTGATCGAGTAGTAATCGATGGCCACACTGGTCGGTGTGACAGCCAATGGTGCTACTTCAATGGCATTGGTGGTTATCTGTGGTACTTCCTCTGGGGTCTCCACTGGTGGAAGCAGGGATTCTGTAATAATTTCTGTTGCCTTGATTTCTGCTGCTCTTGCCATCCCTGATGGGAGCAAGGCAAAGGAAAAGATCAATACTAGAATTAAAGAAAATAGCTTCAAACTACTTTTTCTCCTCAATTCTGCACCTCCATTTATTATAATATTCAGTCACACGACTGACACATTTATTATAACCTATAATTCCATGAATAAAGGCCCCAGTCTGGCCTTAAAAAAGTTTTAGCTATCTGATAATATAGTTATATGAATACTATTGAATAAATAAAATAATACAACATATTCTTATAACATTGTAATCGTTCACATAATTCAATTTTACATAATATTAATTGAACAAAATCGCTACGCGATAGTTCTTTGACTTAATCTTATACTAATGCCTC
>ENA-OFCF01000240-OFCF01000240.1-metagenomes-genome-assembly--contig:-NODE-240-length-26719-cov-4.153315_pt1 | contig 26719 bp, 14 predicted proteins | sample MGYA00153387_OFCF01 | MGnify analysis MGYA00153387
TCTACGTCTCATTGTGCAGCCAACTCTTCCTAGATTTTTGAATTTGGAATTGCTGTAAATTTATGGGTCGATAAATAAACAAGTCATCAAAAGAATGAAAAAGATTAGCGACAAGACCAGTCGAGTTATTTTAAATACTTTGTTTTGGCTTATAACAATTTTATGGTTGTTATTGGCGGCGATCGTTTTCATTACTTGTAAATCGTCAATTAATTGCTCTATCTGCCTATTGTTGGCACTTGGCACAGTTCCATTAGTGCAAATAAATCATTGGTTGCGATTAGCAATTATTGCATTTGGGATTAGCTGGAGCGAGAACGTTGTAGCGACAATGCAATTCTGTCATTAATTTAAATGGTGAGTTGGAATACTAAGCATTAAAATAGAGTAATTCAGAAATGGAGGTTTAAGTTCATGGGCAAACGAACTAGCGCGGTTGAGGACAAGTCAGGATCGGTACAGCAATCTCCACCCCAATCGAATGCGGCGAACCGTTCGCAGGCGAAGAAAAATCCGCTCCCACAAAAAATCTCTAAAAAAGCGCAAGAATCAGCCCAACTAGATATCGGGCAACGGATCTATCGAGCGATGGGTTCGGTTATCGGCAATATTAAAATTGGCAACGTCGATCCTGCCTCGGAACTTAAATCACAACGCAAATTCCACCTATCGATCGAAGTTAATTTAGATCTCACCACCGGGCAATTTGAGTTTGTTGAAATGGCAGTCGAGCCAGTTCGTAAAAATGCCAAAGCTACCCCAGAAAAGCCGCCCACAAAAAGTAAAAAAGCTCCCCAGAAATTCAAGCTCAATCCACCTAAACTATCGACAAGTAGATCTAATACACATAATGACGAAGTTGCAGATCGAACCAGAGAGCGCATCATAGCAATCTTAGCCAGTATCGAAGAGCTTCCGCTCCAAATGGTGGATCGGATCGAATTAATTCAGTCTAGATCGCTGGAAATGTTCGGTTCTAAAATTTCCAATAATACTCTATATAAATCGGCGTATAAACCGTTGTGGCAAAAGACCGATTCGGTTAAGTCGGAAACAGATCTTCCTCGCTGAATCGATGAATTTTGCCGAGATCGTCCTCGATCGCGTATGGCTCGTTACTGTACTTGTAGATCCGCTTAATTCGTCCGACTAGCCCCGTAACTGCCCGAACCACGTCTTCTATTCCAAAAGATTTCTGAGGCACCTTCTCGGCGGTTTTAGCCGCTGCTGCATTGTCATCCCGTTCGACTTCCCACCCGCCAGAGGTAAGCGCGAAGGGTGAAACATTGAATAATTGATTCGATGGCGATCGCACTACCCAGTCTAAGCCCCTGCGACCGATCGCCTCACAATGCTCGATGGCTTCAGCATATTTACCTTGGCGGAGATCGATCCGATTGCGCCGTAGCATCGTACCGATCTCAACGATAGGGTCGATCGTGTCAGTCTCAACGCTCGTCTCTGTTGCCAATGCGACTGGTTCCGGCGGTTCGCTCGTCGCGGGATTAGCCACAAAATCATCTGGCAAGGCAACAGCAACTGACTCGACTTCACTTTGAGCCTTGAGCGCGTTAATGACCGCTTGCTCCCGATTGGTGAAGGTACTCCACAAATCTTGTTTCCAAGCGGGTGAAAGACCTCCAGCCAGATCTTCCACATCCGCCCAAGATTTCGCATCCAGTAACCGACTACCTAGTTCTAGCAACTGTTCGATCGAATCGATCGAGGGATGATGCCGCAGTTCCAGCGACAAGAGATCGTCTGGTTGAAGGTGACAAGCACGGATCTCACGGGCAATCTCCACTGTAGACCGATAAGTTTCATTTATGTTATTTGGCAAATTTTTCGCGGCGGCTGGAGTATAAGCTATACTTATATCAGATGAAGCTTCTAAGCAAGAAAGTTCAGGCTCTGAGTTAGACAGAACTTCAATATCTAAGTCAGATAGAGATTGTTCTGACTCGAATCGTAAGGTTTCAGATCGTGGTTCAGACTGAATTAGATTGGGTGAGGATTCTACTAGTGAGTCAGATCCTAAATTTAATAATTCATCTGTAGTTAGATTTATTTCCTGATTCTCAGGAAATATCATCTGCCCAGTGAGAAAACTAGGGGACAAAGCTTCATATGTTAAAATAGTATGCGAAACCTCAATATCCAAGAGATTTATAGCAGTTAAAGGAGAAACCCCTTCCTCAAAATTTGATGCGGTAGATGCGTTGCATGAATTAGGTTCTGTCGATTCCATACTAGTTGGAGAACTGACTAGCGTAACTATTGTATTTTTATCATTCCATAAGGGTAGGTAATTTTTCTTATACAGTGTATTATTAGAAATTTTGGTACCGAACAGTTCTTGGTATTTTGCTTGAATTACAGCGATTCGTTCGACAATTAGGCATGGTAACGTGCCAATTACCTTGACTACGCCCTGTAACTGCTCGAAGGTGCGATCGGCAAGTTTTTGGTTGTGCTCGTTAGGTTTGCGCCCTTTCTGCTGGAGATGTTTGATTAATTTATGGACGGAAATCCCTTTCCGTGGCGGAAATCCACAGTATTTGACATAGTATTCACTGTCGAGGGTACCATCGACCCAAGCCCAGATCCGTTTGTCGATCTCATGTTGATGTCTACAGTATTCTTTGTAACCTCTGGTCGTCAAGACATTTGCATGTATCCAATCGAATAATTTTTGTTTATCATCTAAGCCCATAAATACGATGCCATAGGCAACGAATAGGGGGAGGATAATGTTTGTCTGATGATATCCAGTCCAGCCCACCATCATGCTCAATTCGAGGTTTTCCTTCCATTCTTGAGCGACTTCACTCAGCCAAGATTGTAGATGCTGATATTTATCAATTTTCTGCTTATAAAGGGTGTACGTCCAGTCGAGTTTTGCTTCGATCTGCTCGATATACGCGCTGTGAGCTTGAGCGGATTTCTCAGCTTCGCGCAGAAACATCGCCACCTGACCTTCATGGGTTAAACTTTCGGGGTTCATAATGGGATTTCCCCATGCGTCTACCATCAAGGAGCCACTTGCTGGCTGGGCTGGCAATCGGTGCGCTCTATAGTTGCTATATTCACCTGGCGTGTTAGTATAAGCTTTAGGGTTAGGGAAAAGCTCCAGATCTCCAGGTTTAGGCACGAATCCAGCATTAATCAGAGTAACGTGTATCAATGTAGCAACGTTAAATGTTTTGAGCGGACGAGGGAAGAAAAAGTAAACGTGCAGACCACCGCTGTCGGAACTGCGGACGAATACTGGGTACACTAAGCCTACCCGATTGAGCGCGTCGAGTAGTTTCTGGAAAGCTTGACGGTTGTTAGCTGGGTGGTATGGACTATCGATATCGATATCGAGCATGGCATACAGCGTCTGGGTACCAAAACTTACGCCTAGCAGGAAAAGTAGACTTCCGTAATACTTAATAAATCCGCCACTGTTGAGCGGATGCTTACAGATCGTTACCCAGTTGGGGGTATCGGTGTTATCAGCTTTGATGAATCTATGTCCGAGATAAAATAGCTTTGATAATTCGCTGTAAAGTTCGAGTTTCATTTTTCCTAGTTGTAGTTGTAGTGGTTTACAACTAGGGCATCTAACAAGATTAATACTTCTTTGCTCCGACGAGCGGCAGCAGATATTAGTTTATCGGGCTGATGTTTAAGTCTGAGCTGAACCGATTGAAGCTCGATCGATGTTGGAGTATGGAAGAAATTGGTGTAGGAGGTTTAATCAACCGATCGACCGCTCTTATCAATACATAATTACTGGTGAGGATAATCTCGGACAACATCTAAACTACAGAGTCGGGAGTTTTCAGTAAATTTACTTAAAACATTGGCGAATTTAAAAAATACATGATAAACTGATACCATACTGACTTCAAGATTCTGTCGGAGAAAACATTCATCTTGGAGAAGCAGATGGTAGAAGTACTGGATCGAAGCCTGGGACATCCGTTCCAGGCTTTGGTTGTTGCGCCCTAGCAAGTGGGGATTATTTGACAGCAGTAGTCTGACTTAGCCAGATTAGAAATTGTGCTTAATTCATAATACCCCAAAAAGTCGTTTTAGATCGACACTCGATCGGATTTATGATAAAATTTTGTTGAGGATCGAACCACCATGACGGAAGCAGCATCCCAAGCCAAGCTATTCAAAAAAGAAATTACGCTCAAGTTTGACGGGTCGATGCCGGAAGCAGAGCCACTGCCGGATAAAAAGGTTCGGGTTAAACTCACAGATGAAAGTGGGACTGTCTTCAGCGCAATCCTGAATGCCAAGAGCTTGAGAAAAGCAGCAGCCACAGCAGCAGAACTAGAGCATTGGATCGGCGCGATCTCTGGGCAACTCCAAAAAGGCGCGGACGGATGGGAAATAGCGATCGCGGGAATTCAAGTCTTCGAGCAAAAGCTCAAGCCCGCCAAAGACAAGATTCAAGAGGCTGTTGAAGCATAGGCAACAACCGAGCAATTATTTATCTAATTTTCTGGCAACCTAAGTTTAGCTGTAAAGGCTACTGAGATCGCATCAGTCTAGTAAAGTCGCTGCGGTTAGATTTAGTCGCCCAAAAACTGAGAAGCTAGAAACATCGCTAGAGCGTTAGTTACTATTGTACTTTTATTCAATTTTTTTTTAGCATCAGACTACTATTATATAAAAGTAATTTATCATCTCCAAGCAATAAGATCGCTGTGCTGTCATCAGTTAACGCTCGAATCTGTTAGAGCAAGAGTACTGTTTAAACCGAACGGCGTAATACTAATAAGCTTTGATACTAAAGTAAATTAGTATCAAAGCTTATTAGTATCAAAGTATTTTTACTTATTTGTTTTAGCGTACAATAGTGCAAATTTAAAAACGCAACCAATGCCAATTATCTCAACACTAGGACTGGCAGGGGGTCAGGGGAAAACGACCGTAGCCCTCATGCTAGGGCGATACTTAGGCAGATTGGGGATACCCGTTTTATTTATCGATGCCGATCCTCAATCGAGTCTGACTGATTTTTTAGGCATAGATCTCCAGCAAAATCAACCAACGTTATTAGAAGTCATCACCCTATCTGATTCAAAACTCAGTGCGGTCGATGCGATCGTGCAGGTACCTCCAACTACTGAAAAACCGCTCGTTGACAATAGCAATCTGTTTCTAATTCCCGCCGACGATGGATTAGAAGCAGCTAACTACAAATTAGCCGCTGGTGGAATGAGTTTGTTTGCTCTCCGCCAAAGACTCGAACCACTCGAACGAGAGTTTGGCGCGATTATTATCGACCCCCCACCAGAGCGAAGTCACTTAGCACAAACCGCATTGGGAGCGGCGGATAAATGGTTGATTCCCGCCGAGGCTTCAACGAAAGGAGTGCAATCGTTAGTAAGGACACTAGCCTTAATCGAGGAGTTTAAGTCAGCCTTACCAGGACGAGAGTTGCTGGGAGTTGTCCCATTTCGGGCAAAGTGGGTAGGACGACAGCCAACCAAAATTACCAGCAGTAGTATTGAAGCGATGAGTACGGTAGCGGGTGCAGATTTAATGTTGTCGCATATTTTAGAGAGCGATGTGTTTAAACAGGCGATCGATAAGCAAGTTAGCCCAACAGATTTGGGAGCTGGGCATCTAGAATATCCGATCGAGCAAATCATCCAGAAACTCAAACTCAGTTTAGCCCCTAAATACCAAAAATTAATTAAGTTATGAGCCTCATCAATGACATCAAAAATCGTCAATTTCAACCAACCGTAACCGAGGCGAGAGTAGATATCCTGACAGAGACAACACAGATCGCCGATCTCCCACCCATTAATTCCCCGGCAACTCAACTAGACGAATTGAGAGGTTTATTAGCCCGATATCCAGAGATCGCCAAACAACAGCCGATCCGATTGCAGGTAGCGATCAAAGAGAAGATCGATGCACTCTGTCAACAGGAGAGCATCACGGCAGAAACTTTACTAGAGGCTCTGTTTACGATCGCTCAAGCGCAAGGTACATTGCCGAACGTGGTGAGTAGAGCGCAAGAGCAATTAAGAGTGCGAAAAGAGATGGGAAATCTCAAAAGCCGAATTACCCAACTAGGGAATTTGCTCAAACATAATCAATAATTTAATAGCTGTCGAGCGACTCCAGGCACTGTCCTCTCTAGAAGACTTGGCATGTTAATCTTCGATCGGTCTTAATTTAAGCTAATTTACCCAAGGCGGTTTAAATTGCTGCGTGGCATGATAGCGATCGATAGATAGAACTATCGATCGTGAGTTTTGGGTAATTAGTGGAGAAGTTAGTCGATCGTGAAAAATATCAGGAGTCAAACCTGTAGCATGGGAATTGCGGCAATTATTAGCATTGGGCAACTAGCGGGCATTTTCGCCACAGCACCAGCAATCGCGGCTGATGGAGATCTATCTTGGCAAGATCGCAACCAAGTGCAAGCCGAGGTCAGCAGATTAGATCGAGAAATTACCACCAATCCTAACGAGCCAGATAATTACAACGAGCGAGCGATGCTCAAAGATAAGCTAGGCGACCGCCAAGGAGCCTTAGCCGACTACAATCGGGCGATCGATCTCGAACCAAATTTCACGACGGCTTATCTCCACCGAGGTTTGTTTAGAGCAAATCGGCTGAATTTTCCATTGGGCGCATTTTTAGATTACAACCGAGCGGTCGAACTCGATCCTACCTACGTTAAGGCATACCTCAATCGCGGCATTCTTCGTTGCAGCAAAATGAATGACGCAGACATCGGCATGGGAGATTTACGCCAAGCCGCTCGGCTTGCCAGACAGCAGCATAAAACCGATCTATATCAATTGGCAAATCGCGAATTGAGCAGATGCGAAGCTACCAGAAATACGCCACTAATTGCTGTGACAACAGCAGCGTCGAAGATCGTTCCTCCAGTCGCTCGTCAACCTGAGCGACCAAAGCCAGTAGCAACCGCCGAACCTGTGGAACTTAACCAACTAGCAGTCAGGCTAGCGAGTAACAAGCGATCGTCGATCGCTACTCCTGTTGTCACAGAAACGAAGGTTTTAGGAGTGGTTGCCCCAGTAACAAAACCTAAAATTGCGGCTCAACCAGCAACACCGATTCTAGCTACCGTAGCACCAAAAAGTCAGTTCGAGCAAAGAGCAATCGCTGCTTACAAGCGGGGCGGCGATAAGTTCAAAGACAATAAGAAGGCGGCGATTGCCGAATACACCAATGCCATCGCCTTCAACGCGAACTACGCCGATGCCTACTTTAATCGGGGCTTGGCACGGAAGTTAACTGGCAACAAAGCTGGGGCGATCGCCGATTTGATCACCGCTGCAAATATCTATCGACAACAACAGCAACAGTCTAATACTGATGAGGCAATGTCCCTAGTTCGCGAACTCAAAGGTTACAAACCACGCCCAAAAAACTAGTTTTCCGACAGGATAGTTCAAAGATCGTCGGCAATATTAGGATTTCCCGATGGGAACGCTTCGCGAACGAGATTAATTGCACGATCCAGATCGAAATTTGCCCCTCGAACGTCACCTTTGCAGATTGCGTTTGAGCAGACTCCGTGCAAAATAAGCAGCAGCTAAATTGGGAGCGAGGGAGATCGCTCTGTCATAGTCAACCAATGCCCCCAACCGTTCTGCAAGTTCCTGATGCTTGAGCGTACCGCGATAATTATAGGCTCTGACATAGCCAGGAGCGAGGCGCACGGCACGGTCGTAAGCAGCTAAAGCACCTCGCTCGTTCCCGATTTGGGATTGTCGATTGCCGATAGCAATATAGCGATCTGGCGAAATCACATCATTGTCTCGTTTGGACGATCGATCTGGCATAAATTACAGTTTTAATTATTTGCAACCAGCTATTAGCTAAACTTTCGGATCGGGATTGAGCCGAATGCCCAACTTGAGAGCTGGATTGTTGACCCACCGATCCCCAACATGAGTATAAATTGCCGTTGTCTTCGGGTTAGCATGACCTAGTAAATCCTGGACTTGCCGCAAGGAGGCCCCATTCTGAATCGCTAAAGTCCCCGCAGTATGCCGGAGTGAGTGAGCCGATAAAGTCCGTCCCTCCCCATATTTGAGGTTCAGAGCAGTGAGATAGCTATCGATAATGAATCGAATTCCCCGCCGCGACAAGCGACGATCCTCGCGGTCTGGGTCGATCTGATGGCGCGGATGATGGACGTTGATAAATAGCGGCGTAGCAGCAGCCGTACTAAACTTAGCACTTCTGCGGGCGAGTAAATAACGATCGAGTACATCCACCAAATCGGGAATCAGCGGTACAACTCGTTGTTGTCGCTTACTCATGACCGTAATCCCCACCCCCGTCGGATCGCGGCGAATATCCCCCACATTAGCCCGATGCACTTCCATCGACCTGACCCCTTCGAGCGTCATCAATCCCAACAAGAAGCGGTCGCGGAGGATTTTCAGGGGAGTAGATTTAGCCAGTGGAGCCTGGAGGAATGTCTCCGCCTCGCTAGCAGTTAAATAAGTAATCGAGTCAGCCGGATCGCCCCGTTGTTTGGGTGCTTTCACGCCCCAGACGGGGTTATGAGAGAGCAACCCATATTCCATCGCCGCATCGTACATCCGGCTCACAGCGACTAATTTGAGGGCAATGGTGGCAGGTTTGTATTGCTGTTGGACTAAATGGTGGCGGTAGATTTTAATCGCATCCCGCGTCACAGCCAGGGGTTGGAGTTGATTGACTTCGCACCAGAGCAAGTACTGTTTGGCTTCGCACCAATAAGTGCGGATGGTTTCGCCACTGGCACCGCCGGATGCGACATCGAATTGGATGAAACTGGTAAATGCTGAAATTAAGGCATTGGCATCGAGGACGAATGTTGGTGTGCTGGTGGTACTACTAGTGGGTTGCTCCATTGAATTTAGCAAGATGTACGCAGGTAATTAGGTTGTCACCAATTCCATAAGTTTTAATAATTCAGATCTGGCAAGTTTATTGCTGGGAAATTTTGGGGGATTTAGTCTGTTCTTTAAATATACCGCTAACCTGTATTAGCGGCATATATTTTTTCTGTAGTTCATACCAGACATTGCTTAGAGCCGATTCCTAAATTTTGAGGTTTTAGATCGAAAGGCCCACAGCTCCACCCTAATTTTCAGGGGTGAAAAAGTAAAATAATATTCAGGAGCGGGGTAAATCTAAACTAGATCGGCCAAAGTATTAGTAGCAATCGCTTGATATTTATGGCGGTTATCATCGTAGCGATTGAGTGTATTGAGATTGGTATGACGACTCAAGGATTGAGCGGCTCGAATATTACCGTCGCTGGCATCGAGGTACGCTGTGATGGCACTGTGCCGAATCCGATGGGGAGAAACTATCTTATCGATCCCCGCTGCTGCACTAAACTCTCGCACCAAGCGATAAATAGTACTACCGTCAAGTCTATGTCCCTTACTACGGCGATCTAGGCTAGTGAAGAGGGGATCTTCTGCTCGATGTTCGTCTCTACCAGTCAACCATTCCACGATCGCGATTGTCGCTGCTGGCGATAGGTCGATCTGGCTTTTTTGGATCTTCCCCTTCCCCAAAATCGATAACCGCCCAGATTTGTCGAAATCACCCACATCCAAGCTACAGATTTCATTCCGGCGCAAAGCATTGTCCCAAAGCAATCTAAGAATGGCATAATCTCTGATCCCTTTGATGGTGCTGCGATCTGGAATTTGCAGCATTTCTCTAAACCCAGCTACAGCAATCCCTGTGGTATCGCCATAACTCTCCACTTTCAGGCAACTCACATCGGCCAGATTGAAGCTACACTGCTCTACAGTCCGGGCATAATCGACAAAGGATTTTAGAGCTGAAAGCCTGACGTTAATCGTGCTGGGTGCTAACTTCGCTTCAATGAGCAATTGTCGGTATTGGAGAACTTGATAAACAGCTTCTGGCTGGTTTAGGGAGAGAAATTGACTCAAAAGCCGCTCGGATACTTCGCTATCATAGGTACGGCGACAAAAATCGGCGATCGCTTTACTGTAGTTTCGCTGAGTATTGGCAGAAATTTTCAGTCGGAGAAAGTCGGCAAGAAGGTCTGAACAAGAACGAGTGACTTCAGGCGCGTTGGGTAATGGAATGGGTTTGGATACTGGCGATCTCATGTAATTCATAGGCAAGCGAGAGAGTGACTTGACTTGTTACAAGTACAAGTACTAGTATTTTAGCGCAAACTAAGCTCGCGACAATGAATTTTGTGATGAGCTAATTATGAAGTAGCAAGCTCACGAACAGTCAGATTCAGCCGAATGTGGCGTAAGACTTCAACATTTTGTGGTAATCGATCGCCACCCTCGGTAGCTCGCTGACTTGAGCCATCTGAGTCTTTCTTGAATATTCGATTTTTTGACCATAACGTTTATACCAATCAATAGTGACCATTCTCTCCAACCAGGTTGGGGCTACTTGTGCCAGGGTATTTAAAGCAGATTTTAGAGTTTCTTCTAGGTGTTCTAATTTAGTTAGCTCTTTGACAATAGCGAGGATATAAGTTGAATCGGTTCGAGCTTTTCATCTGGATTTTAGTAGTCCTAAGTCTCCAAATTTAGCTAGCATTTTGGATAAGATTTGTTGGGAGCTGCCTCCTGCGATTAACCGCTCGCGAAATTCACTTAAAACCGAAAAGTTAAATCCATCATCTTCTAATTCTAGTGATAATGTATATTTCCAATCGATTCTTCCTCTGACGGCATCTGCTTCGATCGGGATTTCGACCCGATCGGACGATCGCCTGAACCGTTGGCGTAGCCTACCGTAGGTAATCAATTTTTGAATTCGCCAACAGTATCCGTATCCTGTAGCAATCCCTATTATAACCATGCTTGCATCTGCTCCATCGTCAGATTACCACCGCACACAATCGTGCCTACTAACAAATCGGAAAACATTTTCGGTTGCTCGATAATCGCAGCAACTCCAACCGCGCCAGATGGCTCTACTACAACCCCAGCATGACAGTGCAGCAGACGTATTGCTTTAACGATCGTCTCCTCTTTGACTAAAATTGCGTCATCAACTAAGTCGCGCATATCCTCAAGAGCTTCTGGTACAGGTATCCGGACTCCAATCCCATCCGCAATCGTGTGAATCCGATCGTGAGTAACTATTTGTCCTGCACGCCAAGATTCAATCATAGCAGGTGCTCCAGCTGCTTGGATCGCGATGATTCGAGTTTTGGGACTACGGACTTTCATAACTCTAGCAATACCGTTGATCATCGCCCCATTCCCTAACGGTATGAGTAGAGCATCCAGCAGCTCAGGAAATTTTAGCCATTCTAATCCCATTGTGCCTGCTCCCTCAGCAGTCTCAAGATCGAGGCTATCTTCAACAAATCGGCACCCCTGCTCGATCGCCGCAAGTTTGGCTTCGTGTTTGGCAGCATCGAAGTCTTCACCCCATAAAATCACATTTGCTCCCAGCGACCGCATTCGTTCAACTTTAAGTAGATTTGCGCTGGTACTGGCATAAATGGTTATTTTCAAGCCATGTTTCCGGCAAGCATACGCCATTGCCTGTCCAAAATTACCAGCACTCGCACAAACTAAACGATTTTTGTCTTTAACTTGCGACACTAGTAAGTCTGCACCACGTCCCTTAAAAGAACGGATAGGATTAAGCGTTTCTACTTTTAGTGCTAGACGTGTATCAAGTGCTTCGCTAAGGGGTTCGCAGACAAACTGCGGAGAATTAAGAAATACTGGGTCAATGATATCAGTTGCCTGCTCGATCCTTTCAAGCGACAGACGATGGGTTGATTGGGTCATAATAAGAACTTCAAGAAGTTGAGTACTATTCACTCATAATATTTACTGTTTTTAAATAAACAGTATTAGATATACTATTAATGTAGCGGTGGTGATAGCTACAAATTTTCTTCAATCCTTGCAAAAAAACATCTAGAGTATACCATTTTATAGATGGAGATCGACCAATCTCTAGCTTTCTATCCGTTCTAACCAGGAGGTGGGTAAGAATGATTCGATTTTGGTTCCTAGTTGTTGCTCGATTGCTAATTTGTATGCCAATTGACCGAGAGCAAGATCCAGTACTCCCAGTCCAAATGGACTAAAAATCTGAAGTTTGGAGTGAGTCGTCGATCGAGCTGGAATTACATCGTTAAAAATGTCACCAATCGTACCGCGAATGAAGTCTCTATTTCCTACTTGTTTTTCAGTTAAATGAATCGAAGTTTCCGCTCGACAAACATGATCGATATCATCGACAATATTGTCGGCTGACAAAATAATCTCTGGAGATAAGTCTCGCAGTGATGTGTGTAAGATAATGCTGTCACTACGGCATTCAGCAAGATCGAAGATATGCGGCTTGCCAGCAGTAGTTGCCAAGGCAATTATCGCAGAATTTTGGAAAATTGTTTGAGGTTCTGAAACGATTATAATTTCTAACTTCGCAGACAATTGCTGGCACTTATGCTTAAATTGATCTGCTCGTTCCTGGCTTAAATCGAAGATTGATAAGGTAGTAATATTAGGATGAGTAGCTAACAAAAAGCGAACAGTTTCAAAATTGATTAATCCCGTACCAATCAGACCCACTGTCCTAACAGTAGCTAAGGACTGCTCCCCACGCAGATATTGAGCGGCGAGTGCTGCGCTAGCAGCAGTTCGTTTGGCACTGATGACCGAACTTTCAAGAATTGCTTGAGCATGACCAGTCTGAGCGGAGTTGAGAATCAAGACAGCCGATGCTCTTTCCATTCCTAACGCTAAATTACCTGGAAAAGAAGCAATCCATTTTAATCCAGCAATATCTGCATTTCCACCTAAGTATGCGGGTAAAGCAATAATCCGATCTTTTTCATTATTGGGAAAGCGCAGAAAATTAGAATGGGGTAGGCTGCTATCGCCTTGAGCATGAATCTGATAGGCTGATTTTATGGCTTGGAGGATTTCTAGTTCGCGACCTTGAAATAAAGAAACAATTAGATCGCCTTTTAACAACAGAATGTCGTCATATTTCATAGTAGATTCCCGATGAGCTGAAAAATTTTAACATGATCGAAAGTGGAAAATATCATCCAGACAGAGCATTTATTGCCAAAATATCAAACCAAAAATGAGTCGCAGTTTTGACTGGATGAGATTCGTCATTACTCTTTAGCTGATTACCAGTCAATCTGACCGAAGTTTGTCCGAACCCAACTTTCCGAATAAATTGTGTCGAGATAGCGTTCGCCACGATCGCAGAGAATCACCGCACAATTTGCATCAGCAGGAATTTCTGGGGCTTTTTTCTCGATCGCACTAATAGCACCTCCAGCCGAACCCCCAGCCAGAATTGCTTCGCGACTGAGCAAGCGATGACAACCAATAACACAATCCCGATCTGTTACGTGCATGTGTTCGCTTTCCATTCCTGGTTCGAGTAATGCTGGTACTTGTGCTGCACCATGTCCTGGGATGAGCCGTTTAGCTCGTTTATCCCCAAAAATCACACTCCCTTTGGCATCAACTGCAATAACTTTTATGTTGAGATGATTAGCTTTGATATATTCAGAACACCCACGCAGTGTGCCACAAGTGCCTGTTGTACAAAATAAATAGTCAAGTTCACCATTGAGATCTCGCACGATTTCATGCATCGTCTGATGATGGGCTTCAGCATTATTTAAGTTGACGTACTGATTTAGCCAAAAACTATTCGGAATTTCAGCTATCAATGATTTGACTCGGCTAATCCGCGCGGGTAAAAAATCACCAGTTACCGGATCTGGTTCTGTGACAAGTTCAACTTTTGCTCCGTAAGCTTTCAAAATATTTAAATTCTGTTGAGTTGTTTTGGGATCGATCACACAGATAAAACGTAAGCCCAAAATCACACTGGCTTGAGCTAAACCAATGCCTAAGTTTCCCGAACTTGATTCGATCACTGTAGAACCAGGAGTAATATCGCCCCTTTTCAATGCTTGTTTCAGCATGTTAACTGCCGGACGATCCTTGACACTACCGCCAGGATTAAACATTTCTAATTTAGCAAATAGTTGAAAGTGCAAGTCTGGCAATACTTTTGATAACTTAATCAATGGTGTATTTCCAATTACTTCTAAAATTCCCGCAGAATATTTGGGTGAGTTAATATCAGGACTGATCGAAATATTTTTCACCTCTCCTAATCCAAGCTGCTTACCTTGCTTTGTTATTATATTTATCTTGGTAGATAAATTAGACATAGCAATTGATTTGCGATCTGGCATATGATATGTCATAACTTTTTACCCTATTTTATCTTGTGTTATGTGCAGTCATTATCTAAAGTAACGGGAGCCTCCTACTTTTTATTGTTTTTTCACATAATAAACTTTTCAAAAGTCGTCTATCAGAGGATGTTCAATTTCCAGCAATAACTAGCTTACAGCGAGCAATCTGAGGTATTAACTGTTTGAACGTCAGCGCAGCAAACTGTCTCTAAAGAGGCCGCTGTTGTGGATCGGTAGAAATAAGAAATTACTTTTCTAGCTTACCGTCGCGATGCAAGTAGAACTAGATGTTTCGAAACTATGTTGTTTTTACACTAACTTTTTTGTGATTTCTAGACGCTACGTATGAACCATACTGTATGAAAATTACTAACTGCATCAGCCATAGTGCTAAAATACAGTTTGTTCTTTCAAGCAATATTTTTAAGTATACACAACATACGTTTCCATGATTTTATTCATATTATGTGGGCGTTTCTCCATTTGGACATTTAAGTATAATGGCGTAAATTATACTTATTCGATTAAAAATATTATTTTACTTGAAACTTAGCTCTCAAGACTGCTTGGAGTATTTGCACAGGTGATAATTCTGTATTTTTTCATGCTGACCACTATTGACATCGCAAATACAGAACGTAGAATGTGTAATTAAATATAGTAAAAAGTAAAAATCAGTTAATAAAATTAAAAATGTGATCGTTTATATAGTGTGATCGTTTATATAGTGTGATTATTTATATAGTGTGATTATTTATATGAATTGAGTGATTAAGAGCTTTAAAAAACTTTACATAGCGTAGTTTAGTTGTGGTTTAAAGCAACCAATTAATCAGACACATAGATAATTTCAGGCAATAAATCTAGTAATTTCCATATTTTCAAACATCTACGTTAACTGAAATTAACACGCGTTAGCCAGTAGTTATACTTTAGAGACAATAGTAATGTTTGAAATTAATCATCAAAATGGTATGAATACAATTTTAAAAAGTACTGTTTGGATAAAAAAATATACACAGCTAGATTCTCAAGCTGAATTACGATTATTTTGTCTACCCTATGCTGGTGGATCATCCCAAATTTATCGAGATTGGATGAATCACTTATCGCGAAAAATTGAATTGTGTCCGATCGAATTACCTGGTCGGGGTTCACGTTTAAATGAAGCACCCATTACCGATCTCTCAACATTAGTACAAGAAATTGCGCTCGGTATTCATCACTACTTAGATCGGCCATTTGCTTTTTTTGGTCACAGTATGGGTGCACTATTATCCTTTGAGTTGACTCGGTTGCTGCGTCAACAAGGCTATCCTAGTCCGGCTCATTTGTTTGTCTCAGGTTATCGAGCACCGCAGTTGAAATCGGATAGCACACTGATTCACAACCTCCCAGAACCAGAATTTACTGAAGAAATCCGCCAACTAGGAGGCACCCCAGAAGCAGTGTTAGCGAATGCAGAACTACGGGAACTAGTATTTCCCGCTTTGAGAGCTGATTTTGCAGCGATCGAAACTTACAGATACCGACCCTGTACATCGCTAGTCTGTCCGATTACTGTATTTGGCGGCTTGCAAGATCGAGGGGTGGATGTAGCAGATCTAGAAGCTTGGCGGCAACACACGACAGGGAAGTTTGGATTGCAAATGTTTAGTGGCAATCATTTCTTCTTGCATCAAGTACAGCCATCAATATTGCAAGCGATCGATCGACAATTGTCAGACGTGAGAAAACTTTGCAAGTAAGCCATTCGGTGGCGGCTCCCCTCAAAGCTAAGTGTTACAAAAGAATACTAAATAGATTTTATACTGCTGCCATAATACGACACCATGACTACATCATTATTAGATATTCTCAGCGATCGAGCAAAATATCAGTCCGAGCGGCAAGCCTATATTTTTCTCCAAAACGGAGAAACGGAATCGGGGAGTCTAACCTATGGCGAATTAGATCGACAAGCTAGATCGATCGCTGCCAAGATCCAATCTTGGCAAGGAGAACGCGCTTTACTGATGTACCCTTCAGGGCTGGAATTTATTACAGCCTTCTTTGGCTGTTTATATGCTGGGGTAATCGCTGTTCCCGTTTATCCACCTCGACGTAATCAGAACATGTCTAGGCTGAAAACGATTGTGTTTGATTCTCAAGCAACGCTAGCTCTCACCACTACGACACTTTTGAGTGACATAGAGAATAGTTGGTCTCAGGATTCAGAATTGGCTCTTATACACCTGTTGGCTACTGACAGTATTCCTAGTGAGCGGGACTCAAACTGGCAGCAACCATTAATTAGCAGCAGTAACTTAGCTTTTCTTCAGTACACTTCAGGCTCCACTGGCACACCAAAGGGAGTGATGGTGAGTCATGCCAATCTGCTGCACAATTCTAACTACATTAAGCAAGCATTTGAACTTACATCAGAGAGTGTATCAGTTTCTTGGCTACCTAGCTTCCATGACATGGGACTAATTGATGGGATAATTCAACCTCTTTACACCGGATTTTTGTCGATTTTAATGCCACCAGCCGCCTTCGTTCAGCAACCAAGCCGATGGCTACAGGCGATTACACATTACCGAGCTACTCACTGTGGTGGCCCTGATTTTGGCTATAGCCACTGTATTAGTAAAGTGACACCAGCGCAACGACAGTTACTCGATCTGAGTAGTTGGTCTAGTGCATACAGTGGTGCCGAACCAGTACGCAGAGAAACCCTGGAGCAATTTACACAGATGTTTGAGCCGCACGGCTTCGATCGCCGCTTTTTCTATCCGTGTTACGGCATGGCTGAAACTACATTGATGGTGTCTGGGGGATTAGTAAAACACAAACCAGTCTACTGCGATGTTCGGGCAGATCTATTTGCAGAGAATCGAGTTGCCAAGACTACTGTTGACAACCACAACATCAAGCAGTTAGTAGGAAGTGGACGAGCGTGGCTCGATGCAAACATAGTTATCGTCGATCCAGAATTGTTGACACGATGTGATCCAGATCGAATCGGCGAAATCTGGGTATCAGGTGCCAGTGTAACTCAAGGCTATTGGAATCGTCCTGAAGCAACCGCAGAAACTTTTCAAGCTTATCTCCAGGATACGGGAGAAGGACCTTTTTTACGGACAGGCGACTTAGGATTTTTAGACAATGAAGAGTTATTTATCACGGGAAGACTAAAAGATCTAATTATTATTAGAGGTCGGAATCATTATCCCCAAGATATTGAACTAACTATTGAAAAAAGTCATCCTGCTCTGCGCAAAAATTGTAGCGCGGCGTTCACGGTAGAGACTGATGAAGAAGAACGTTTAATTGTTCTATGTGAAGTGGAACGGACTCACCTCCGCAAGCTTAACTTTGATGAGATTGTCACAGCTCTCAAAATTGCCATATCAACAGAACATGAATTAGATCTTTATGGAATTGTATTATTAAAAACAGGCAGTATTTCTAAGACTTCTAGTGGAAAAATTCAACGTCGTGCTTGTAAAGCAGGATTTCTAGCAGGTAATTTAAATATTGTCGAACAGTGGCAAAAGCAGCACAAAAAAAGCAACAATTCATTGCCAAGCTTGCCCGCAAATAGTCTAGATAGTCTAGATCGACAAGACCACGATCGTAATAAAACAGTAGCAGAGATAGAAGTTTGGTTGGTGAATAAAGTTGCTGAAATTCAGGACTTATCGCTTGAAAGTATCGATTTAAAACAACCACTAGCTGTCTATGGTTTAAATTCAATCGAAGCCGTGAGTATTTCGGCTGAATTAGGCAAATGGCTGGGAAGATCTGTAACTCCAACAATTGTCTATGATTATCCGAGTATTCAGGTATTAGCAGACCATTTAGGACAACCCGTTACCCAATTAAAATCTTCACCTGTCGTTGCAAATCCTCATCAGCAAACCGAAGCAATCGCGATCGTGGGTAAGGGATGTCGTTTACCTAAAGCAGATAACCCTGAAGCTTTTTGGTCTTTATTACGATCTGGTCAAGATGCAATTACTAAAATTCCAACTTCGCGGTGGGGTGAGGATCGTAGTTGGGGTGGTTTTTTGGATCGAGTCGATCGATTCGATCCTCAATTTTTCAATATTTCTTCACGAGAAGCACATAGTATCGATCCTCAACAAAGATTGTTATTAGAAGTTAGTTGGGAAGCATTAGAAAATGCCGGACTATCAGCAGAAAAATTAACCGGAAGCCGGAGTGGGGTTTTTATCGGTATTAGTAATGGAGATTATGCTAAATTAGCTGGCAATCTTCACAATACAGAAGCTTATTATGGTACTGGTAATGCATTAAGCCTAGCCGCCAATCGTTTATCTTATTTCTTGGATTGGCATGGGCCAAGTTGGGCTGTAGATACAGCTTGTTCGTCATCATTAGTAGCAGTTCATCAAGCTTGCCAAAGTTTGTTATTAGGAGAATGCAACCTGGCATTGGCTGGAGGCGTGAATTTAATATTGAGTCCTCAATTAATGCTGACTTTTACCAATGCGAAAATGATGGCAGCAGACGGTCGGTGTAAGACTTTTGATGCCGAAGCAGATGGTTATGTTCGATCGGAAGGATGCGGAGTTGTTGTACTTAAACGTCTATCTGATGCGATAGCTGATGGAGATAATATTCAGGCAATTATTCGCGGCTCTGCTGTTAATCAAGATGGTTTAACTAATGGCATTACTGCGCCAAATGGGAATTCTCAACAAGAGGTAATTCGCCTAGCCTTAGCTAACGCAGGCGTGACACCGAATCAAATTAGTTATGTGGAGACTCACGGTACGGGGACTGCGTTGGGAGATCCGATCGAGATCAATTCTCTCACGAATGTTCTAATGGAAGAGCGAGAATTAAATCAAACTTGTTGGATTGGTTCAGCAAAAACAAACATCGGTCATTTAGAAGCAGCTGCTGGAATTGCTGGGTTGATTAAAGTGGTATTGTCACTAGAACATAGTGAGATTCCACCTCATTTACATTTGAAAAAATTAAATCCTTACATTGAACTCGATCGAACTGCGATTAAAATTCCGACTCAACTTCAGTATTGGTCGTCGGTAAATCACAGCAGAATCGCTGGGGTGAGTGCATTTGGTTTTGGGGGGACAAATGCTCATATCATCTTAGAAGCTGCACCAGTTAAATCGCCACAACTTGCTAATACTCAGCCAGCATCACTAACTCTGCACAGCAAAAATCAAGATTTACTCGATCGTCCCATTCATTTATTAACTTTATCAGCTAAAACAGATAAAGCTTTGCAAGATTTAGTCCTGAATTATCAAGAGCATTTAAAAAACTTTGGAAAATTAGCGAGCGCCGATATTTGTTTCAGTGCAAATACGGGTCGAGCGAACTTCAACCATCGTCTAGCAATTGTGACATCGGATCGGCAAGAGTTAGTTGATACTTTGGCACAAATTAGTGCCAAAGTAGAAACATCCAATGTATTTTGCAGCACACTCCCTAGTAATCATAAATCACCTAAAATTGCTTTCTTGTTCACCGGACAAGGCTCGCAATATGTCAACATGGGATGCCAACTCTATGAAACTCAATCTATATTCCGGCAGGCGATCGACGAATGTGCGGAGTTAATGGAGCCAGATTTAGAGCAACCTTTATTATCAGTTCTGTATCCAGAAGATTGCGATCGTCATCTCCTCGATCGAACTAGCTACACCCAACCAACTCTGTTTGCACTAGAGTATGCCCTTTTCAGATTGTGGCAATCTTGGGGGATAGCACCCTTTGCTGTACTGGGTCATAGTGTCGGTGAGTATGTGGCCGCAGTTGTTGCTGGTGTAATAAGTTTAGCGGATGGGGTCAAGTTAGTAACTACAAGAGCTAGACTCATGCAAAGTTTGCCGTCCACTGGGGAGATGGTAGCAGTGTTTGCCACTCCTGATGAAATCCAAAAATTGGTGACAATTGATGGTCAAAGTTTGAGCTTTGCAGTTTACAACAATCCTCAAAACACCGTAATTTCTGGTGGAATTCCCGCCCTCACAGCAGCCTGTGATGCTCTCACCAATGCTGGGGTTGGGTTCAAAAAGCTGCGGACTTCTCATGCGTTCCATTCTGTGCTGATGGAACCAATTATGGCTGAATTTAGGCAGGTGACTGCGGCGATCTCCTATCACCCACCGCAAATTCCCCTAATTTCTAACCTGACTGGGCAACAGATTGGTGCAAATGAAATCGATGCCGAATATTGGTGTCAGCATTTGCGGCAGACGGTGAAATTTGCTGATGGCTTGCAAACTTTAGACAAGTTAGGTATGGATATTTTCCTAGAAATTGGTCCTAAGCCAACTTTGATTGGTATTGGTCAGCAGTGTCTAACAGCTAGCGATCGAGTAGTGTGGTTGAGTAGCCTACGTTTCAACCGAGAAGATTGGGTGGAAATGCTCGATAGTCTTGCTCGGTTAGCTGTGAATGGAGCAGAGATTGATTGGGTTGGATTCGATCGAGATTATGCTCGTCAACGCATTCCTTTGCCCACTTATCCTTTTCAACGCAAGAGTTATTGGATCGGTGCGCCAGCGAAGTTAACAGATTTGAACATCTTACGGGATCTTCAGGATTATTCAACCTTTACCCCACCGAACTTATCCCCAGCAACTTTAGATATGACTAATCAGCAACGTCAGCAAGATATTTTAAATCAGCTACATACAAGTGTTGCCAAACTACTCAAATCTAGTCTAGCCGAGGTGGATGTAGATGCACCCTTCTTAGAACTAGGGGCTGATTCTCTCGTACTTGTCGAGGCAATTAATTATGTCGAACGCACTTTTGGAATTAAGATTGGTATCCGCCAAATATTTGAAGAACTGACCACTATTGCATTGCTCGCCAAGCATGTTCATGAACAAATCCCACTAGAAGAAAATACAGCACCAGAGCCAATATTATTAGCACCTATCAATAGAAAGCCAGCTACCAATGGCAATTCATTGAAACACCCTGAATCGAACAAATCGGTTTCGGTATCAGACATCATGATGTTACCAGAGACCTTGACCACAAATGCTGTCAGTGGATTAGAACGAATCATGCAGCAACAATTGCAAATAGTATCTAATACTATGTCCGAGATAGTTGCACAACAGTTGACAATCTTCGAGGAACAAAGCGGAAATTTTGAGCCAGCCCCTAACGCCATCACAGGAATAGATGCAAAAAAGTATCAACCAGTGGTTTCCACAGTCAATGAACATCGAAAATCTCCGCCATTACCACCGATTGCAGACAGATCGCGACTACAATCAACCTCACAATTATCACCACAGATCAATCTAGATCGATTCATTAATAGTTACACTCAAAAAACATTTGGATCCAAGAATGCCACACAAATTAGTCGGGATGTGTTGGCAGATAGCCGAGCTAGTGCAGGGTTTCGTCCATCGATCAAAGAGTTGGTTTATCCAATTATTGGCGATCGTGCTGATGGTGCATACTGTTGGGACATTGATGGCAATAAGTACATTGACATCACCATGGGTTTTGGGGTGCTATTGTTTGGGCACAATCCCCAGTTCGTGAAAGATGCCATTAGTACTCAGCTGGAGCGAGGACTGCAAATTGGTCCGCAAGCTCCGCTGGCTGGCGAAGTTGCGCGCTCGATCGCCGAACTTACTAGTACAGAACGGGTAGCCTTCTGTAATTCCGGTACTGAAGCAGTCATGACCGCAATTCGACTGGCGCGGCACACCACGGGTCGTCACAAGATTGTCATCTTTACTAACTCCTACCACGGTCACTTTGACGGAATTTTAGCTACAGCTTCTCAAGGACAGTCTATTCCCAGTACTACTGGCATAGCACCCCTGTCCGTATCAGATGTATTCGTATTGGAATATGGTGAAGATTCGGCACTGGAAATTTTACGTGCAAATGCTACCGAAATTGCAGCAGTGATTGTAGAACCAGTGCAGTCGCGTAATCTCAGTTTGCAACCGCGCGAGTTCTTGCAGCAGCTCCGTCAAGCGACCGCAGATAGCGGCATCGCATTAGTCTTCGATGAGGTATTGCTAGGTTTTCGCATTCATCAAGGTGGTGCCCAAGCTTGGTTTGATATTAAAGCCGATCTGATTACCTATGGCAAAATTATTGGTGGTGGTTTACCGATCGGGGTTGTAGCTGGTCGAGCAGAATATCTTGATGGTATTGACGGCGGCTCCTGGTCTTATGGGAATGCCTCTTACCCATCAACTGAAAAAACCTTCTTTGCTGGGACATTCAATAAAAATCATCTAGGTATGGCTGCTGCCCATGCAGTTCTCCAACATCTGAAAGCAGTAGGTCCATCTTTACAAACAGAACTCAATCAACGCACTCTGCGATTAGTTTCCACGCTCAATGATTTCTTTATCAGTGAAGAAGTTCCCATCAAAGTAATTAGTTTTGGTTCGTTGTTCCGCTTTACTTTCAGTGGTAACTTTGACCAATTTTTCTATCATCTGATTGCTAAGGGGATCTACATTTGGGAAGGGCGTGCTTGTTTTCTTTCTACTGCTCATACAGATGAGGATATCAACCAAATTGTGCAAGCGATCGAAGCTACTGTCCGAGAAATGCGCGCTGACGGATTATGGACTCGATCGTCATCTGGTAGCGCAACGCTGCCCTTTAGTCAGCAACAAGCTACAACAGTTTCATCTACGGCAACCGCAAAAGTAGAGCAAGTGTACTCAGCCCCATCGAGTAAAGTTTGGAATCGGCAGAAACCTCTGGGCATTCGAGTCGATCGAAAATCAGTAGATCCAACCCGAATCACCAACTTTAGTCCCGCTAATCGTAATAAGAAATTGGATTTTAGTTTGTACTATTTTGGTGAATATCAAGCCCAATTTAGTCGAGGCAAGTACGATCTATTGTTTACTGGAGCTAAGTTTGCCGATCGGCATGGTTTCACGGCGATTTGGATTCCCGAACGACACTTTCATTCATTCGGTGGTTTTTCTCCCAATCCCTCAGTGATTGGGGCAGGTTTAGCCAGGGAGACAGATAAGATTCAAATTCGTGCAGGTAGCGTGATTTTACCATTGCATCACCCGATTCGGGTCGCAGAAGAATGGTCGGTTGTCGATAATTTATCACAGGGTCGAGTCGGGATTGCTTTTGCATCAGGTTGGCATCCCAATGACTTTGTGTTTGCACCAGAGTCTTATGGCAATCATCGTGAATTGATGTTTCAAGGAATTGAAACCGTTCAAAAACTGTGGCGAGGGGAGTCGATTCCCGTGCGTGGTGGGGCAGGTAACCAGATCGACGTACAAACTTTTCCACTGCCGATGCAGTCACAATTGCCGACTTGGATTACCGTTGTAAATAATCCAGAGACCTATATCAAAGCGGGCGAGATTGGAGCAGGTGTGTTGACTAATTTGATGAACCAGACCGTTGAGGATTTGGCTGAAAACATTGCCATCTACCGCGAATCATTGTTTAAAAATGGTTACGATCCATCATCTGGTCAGGTTACGGTCTTACTCCACACATTGTTAGGTAATGATATTGACACTGTGCGCCAACAGGCACGTCAACCTTTTTGTAACTATCTGAGATCTTCCTTAGGACTGTTCCAAAACCTAGTCAAAAGTCAAGGATTACAAGTTGATATCGACAGTCTGTCGGAGGATGATAAGAACTTCATTTTATCTGCTGCTTTCGATCGCTATGTGCAGAATAGTGCCTTGATCGGTACCCCGGATTCCTGCGCTCCTATCGTCAACAATTTACTAGCGATCGGTGTTGATGAAATCGCCTGTTTTATCGATTTTGGCGTAGATATGGATATTGCCCTTGAGGGTTTACCCTATATCAACGAACTTAAAGAACGTTATCAAAACTTTGCACCAGACACTGGTGTAAGATCTCTCCAGACTAGTGATGAGACAGTTAGCATTCCCCTAACCAAGGCACAACAACAACTATGGTTTCTTGTCCAACTAGGGGACAACAGCTCTGCGGCCTATAATGAATCAGTAATACTTCAGTTACGAGGTGAATTAAAACTTGCCACCATGCAACAAGCTTTACAAAAAGTTGTCGATCGTCATGAGACTCTCCGCACCAAAATCGATCCGGCAGGTGAAGTTCAGCACATCTGTCCATCACTGAAAATTGATGTGCCAGTAATTGACTTCTCTTGTTTAAATGGTGAAGAAAAAGAGTCTCAATTGGCAGCTTGGTTACAAGAAGATAGCCAGACTCCTTTTGACTTTTCCCAAGGTTCTCTGTTCCGGTGCCGGATTCTCAAGTTAGAATCGCAACAGCACTTACTAGTGATCTCTGCTCATCACATCATTACTGATGGTTGGTCGATGGGCATTATGCTGCAAGAGATTGCGACTATCTATTCAGCCGAGTGTGAACATATCTCTTCTCAGCTTACGTCGCCGCTGCAATTCCGCTCATATGCCCAGTGGTTGGAACAACAGGCAGAAACAGCGGCAATGGCTAGCCATCAATCTTACTGGCTGGAACAACTTTATGCCCCGATCCCCATATTGGAACTGCCCACAGATCGTCCCCGTCGAGCAACAAAGACTTTTCAGGCTAGCCGACAAACGATCCAACTAGAGCCTAATCTCAGTAACGATCTTCGCAAACTAAGTCGAGAACAAGGTTGTACTTTGTTTATGACCATGCTGTCAGCTTACAAAACTCTGCTACATCGTTTAACGGGTCAAGCGGATATTTTAATTGGGATTCCGACTGCTGGTCGCTCTCTATCTGGTAGTCAAGACCTAATTGGCTACTGTACCCACTTATTACCAATCCGCAGTCAGTTTGTGGATAATCCATCTTTTCGAGAATATCTCCAAACACTTCGTGGAGTAATACTTGATGCTTACGAACATCAGGATTATCCTTTTGCGAACTTAATCCATCATTTGTCATCACAGCGCAAAACCAATAATACGTCACTGATTACAGCTACATTCAATTTGGAGCGATTTCTGGCTACACCAGAGATGGTTGGGCTAGATACCTGCTTATACGTTGGACCGATCGGTTTTGCCGACTACGATCTCAACTTGAGTGTCATTGAAGTAGGCACTGAACTTGTGTTGAGTTGTGATTACAGCAAGGATTTGTTCGATGGGGCGACAATCTCAAGACTGTTAGGATATTTCCAGACGTTGTTATCAGCCATTGTCGAAAATCCGCAGCAAACGGTAAGTGAATTACCCTTACTAAGTGAGTCCGAACGCCAGCAATTACTGTTTGACTGGAACGATACTCAGACAGATTATCCGCAAGACAAGTGTATTCATCAATTATTTGAGGAGCAAGTAGCGAAAACGCCCGATGCTGTCGCAGTGGTATTCGAGCAAGAAGAATTAACCTATCAACAGTTAAATCAACGTGCCAATCAATTGGCACATCATCTCCAAACTTTGGGAGTCAAACCTGAAGTACTAGTAGGTATTTGTGTCGAGCGTTCGCTAGAGATGGTGGTGGGATTGTTGGGAATTCTCAAGGCTGGTGGTGCTTATGTACCCTTAGACCCGAGTTATCCAACGGAACGATTGAGTTATATGTTGAGTGATGCTGGTATACAGGTGTTGTTGACGCAAGAGGGCTTGTTGTCTACATTGCCATCTTATGCGGCACGGGTGGTTTGTGTGGATACGGATTGGAGGCTAATTGCACCGCACAGTTCAGAGAATTTGGTGACTGATGTCCGTGCAGATAATTTGGCTTACGTCATTTACACTTCTGGCTCTACCGGACAACCGAAGGGTGTTCCCATCGAACATCATAGCTTGTGTAATCTTGCACAAGCACAAAAACATTTATTTGGCGTAAACCCGACCAGTCGCATGCTTCAATTTGCTTCGATCGGCTTTGATGCCTCCGTCTCAGAAATATTTATGGCGTTAACTTCTGGAGCCAGACTAATTCTGGGTACTGCTGCGGCATTAATGCCAGGAGATGATTTAAAACAAATTCTAGATCGCGCCTTGGTGACTCATGTGACATTGCCGCCCTCTGCCCTATCTGTATTACCAAAAAATGAACTATCTTCATTGGGTCAGATTATTGTTGCCGGAGAAGCTTGTCCCCTGGAATTAGCCCATCAATGGGCTGTAGGTCGTCGTTTCTTTAATGCTTATGGACCGACGGAATCTACTGTTTGTGCGACGGTTGCACCGATCGAGGCAGATCGTCAGAAATTACCGATCGGTCGTCCGATCGCCAATACTCAAGTTTACATCCTCGACCCACAACTGCAACCAGTACCAATTGGGGTAGTCGGAGAACTCCACATTGGCGGCGATGGACTAGCCAGAGGTTATTTAAACCGTCCCGAATTAACTCAAGCAAAATTTGTACCCAATCCCTTCGCACCAGACAGATCGGCACGGCTGTATAAAACTGGGGACTTAGCGCGTTATCTACCTGATGGCAATATTGAATTCCTGGGACGCATCGACCATCAAGTCA
>ENA-OFCF01000241-OFCF01000241.1-metagenomes-genome-assembly--contig:-NODE-241-length-26664-cov-4.291743_pt1 | contig 26664 bp, 22 predicted proteins | sample MGYA00153387_OFCF01 | MGnify analysis MGYA00153387
AAGCCGCGAAGCTCAGACGGCCAGCCGCTTGCGGCCCCTGGCGCGGCGCGCATTGATGACGGCACGGCCGCCGCGCGTTTTCATGCGCACGAGGAACCCGTGGGTACGGGCGCGGCGGATTTTCGAAGGTTGATAGGTGCGCTTCATGGCGGGCTCCGTCGGGGGCTGATGATTTCGATGACTGCGGGCCTGGTCAGGCGCTGCAAGCCGAGAGCCGATTTGCGCCGCTGCCTTTCGGCATCAGCCCTTGACGACGATATTCACGAGTCTTCCCTTGATGACGATGACCTTGACGACATTCATGCCCAGAAGATGTCTCTGCATGCTCTCATCTTCCAGGGACAGTTTCTTGATCTCCTCATCGCTTGCTGAAGTGGAAACCATGATTCTTTCCTTGATCCTACCGTTGACCTGGATGGCAATCTCCACCTCGTCCTTGATCAGTGCCTGTGGATTCCAGACCGGCCAGGATTCGCTGAAGACTGAAGCCTTGTTCCCGAACATGTTCCAGATCTCTTCCGAGAAGTGGGGCGCAAATGGTGCCAGGATCCGGATGAAGTCATTGTTCACTTCCTCCAGGACCTTATGGTTGTGTACCTTCAGGGAAATATACTTTGCCATGGCGTTGGTCAGTTCCATCATCCTTGCGATGGCGGTATTGAACTGCATCTTCTCGGCATCCTCTGTCACACCCTTGATGGTGTTGGACATCCAGTAGAGGATCTCCTTCTCTTTTTCGCCAAGTTCATCTGAATGGTCGGAGGAGTGGAGGAGGTCCCTGATGTTGTGGAAATTTCTCTCCACCCTGTCGACGAACTTTGCCATGGACCTGATTCCTTCATCGGACCAGGCGCCACCATCGGAATAGGAGAATCCGAACATGAGGTAGAGTCTGAAGACATCCGAACCGTACTGCACGATGTAGTCGTCAGGGGAGATCGTGTTTCCTTTTGACTTGCTCATCTTCTGTCCATCGGGTCCCAGGATGAGGCCCTGATGGGTAAGGGACTTGAAGGGTTCGTCGAAGGACAGGAAGCCCATGTCCCGCAGGGCTTTGGTCATGAACCGGGCGTAAAGGAGATGCATGACGGCATGCTCCGGCCCGCCGACATATTTGTCCACAGGAAGCATGGTGTCGACCAGGTCCTTGCTGAACGCCGCATCCTTGTTCTTGTTGTCCACATACCTCAGGTAGTACCAGGAGGAACACACGAAGGTATCCAGGGTATCCGCTTCTCTTCTTGCGGGACCACCGCATATCGGGCAGGTGGTCCTCATGAAGTCTTCGCTTCGGGCGAGGGGACTCTGACCGTTCGGATTGAACTCCACGTCATAAGGAAGTTCGACGGGCAGGCTTGCCTCATCCACGGCAACTTCGCCGCAGTGATTACAGTACACGATGGGGATTGGCGCACCCCAGTATCTCTGCCTGGAGACGAGCCAGTCACGGAGCCTGTAGTTCACTTTCAGCGAACCCTGGCTTCTTTCTTCCAGCCACAAGGTGACCTTCTCCTTAGCTTCTTCTCCACTTAATCCATTGAAGTCACCTGAGTTCACCATGTTTCCAATCCCGACAAAGGGGAGGGCTTCTCCGCCCTCGATGACTCTTTCGATGGGAAGGTCATATTTCTTTGCAAATTCATAATCTCTCTCATCATGGGCGGGTACGGCCATGACGATGCCGGTTCCGTAGGTGTTCAGGACATAGTCGCCGACCCAGATGGGGATGACCCTTCCGTTGATCGGGTTGATGGCATAGGACCCCGTGAAGACTCCCGTCTTCTCGCGTGTGAGGGACTGCCTGTCGATATCGCTCTGGGTTCTGGCCTCTTCGATATAGGCTTCAACCTTCGCTTTGTTCTCTGTCGTCGTCAGGGAATCCACCATGGTGTTTTCCGGTGCGAAGACGACATAGGTGACACCAAAGAGAGTGTCAACCCTTGTGGTGAAGACGCCGAAATTCATGTCCGTGTCCTTGACCTTGAACTCCACTGCAGAGCCGTAGGAACGTCCGATCCAGTGCTTCTGCATGGATTTCGTCTTTTCGGGCCAGTCCAGGGTATCCAGGTTGTCTAAAAGCTCATCCGCATAGTCTGTGATCTTGAAGAACCACTGGGTAAGGTCCTTCTTGATGACCGCAGTTGAGCATCGCTCGCAGAGGCCGTCGACGACCTGTTCGTTGGCGAGCACCGTGTTACAGCTTGGGCACCAGTTCACCGGAGCCTTTTTCCTGTAGGCGAGGCCGTTCTTGTAGAGCTGAAGGAACAGCCACTGGGTCCATTTGTAGTAATCGGGATTGCAGGTCACAACCTCATGGTCCCAGTTGAACATGGCACCCATAGCCTTCAGCTGCTCTTCCATGGTCTTGATGTTCTTAAGTGTGGAATCCATGGGGTGAATTCCGGTCTTGATGGCAAAGTTCTCCGCAGGAAGTCCGAAGGCATCGAAGCCCATGGGCTGGAAGACATTGTATCCCTGCATCTTCTTCATCCTTGCCCAGGAATCCGTCGGACCATAGTTGAACCAATGCCCCGCATGGAGCTTGCTGCCGGATGGGTAGGAGAACATCTCCAGCACATAGAGTTTCTTCCTGTCCTTGTCCTCATGGAACTTGAATACGCCGGAATCCTCCCAGCTTTTCTGCCATTTCTTGTCGATGTCTTGTCCGTAAATTGCCATGTCAACCTCCTTAAAATAAAAAAACCCCTCATCTCATACAAGAGACGAAGGTTATCCGTGGTACCACTCTAATTAAGCTTTACGCTTCACTTTGGCTGAATGTAACGGTTCAAACCGTAGCCTTTTAAGCTAATGCTCCTGGACGAGTTCACAGATCTTCCTTGCCAATTTCCACCAACCAAAGGCTCTCTAAAAAGGTGATTTTCTGCTACTGCTTCCATTCATTGCACATATAGGTGAATTATAATGCATGTGTCAGGAGAAGTCAACAACCCCTGATGTTATCACGGATTTTCCGGCTTTTGGGCACTGATATTTGGATAATCTATCGGGTATCGCTTTTGATGTATTTATCAGTAGAAAATTTCGGGCTTCAAAGATGGGTTCGAAAGTACAATAAAACCGGCGTACACATCCCAGGGAACTCTGCGACATTTACAGGGAGAAAAATGATGGGAAAAACTATCTTTGGGAGGAAAGCTTAATGATTACCCTCTTCAACAGGCGTGAACAGGCATAGCCCTTCACCCTTTGGCGGGAGCAGGGAAAGAACGGGAACCAGCGGAAACAACATGGAGCTGACTTATGAGGACATCTTCTATGTCCATAAGAATGACCGATCAAAGGCAAAGGCGGTCATCCAAGGCCACTGAATGTCATCGGGGTGATTTGGGAAGGGGAATTCCCAATGTGCCGAATGCGAACCTCCCGGTTCACTTTCGTTGAAGAAGGGTTTCAGCCTGATTTCTTGAGGCAGATTATTCCGAAAGAAGGGAAGCTTGGATACGTCATCCAAACTTACCTTCTTTTTCTTTGTGCTCCCATTGTCACCCGCAGTCACGACTCGCTTGGCGTTATGGAGGTGAGACCTCTCTCTCCTTAAGGATATCGTAGATGCTGAGGGAGGACGTTTCTTCCATGGTGTATCCGAGCAGTTCAACCACTTCTTTGAGCTCCTCTTCATTGGGGCTTTCCACCTCGAGGTAGGGGAAGGGGACGAATTCCTTCTCGTTGACATCAATTTCAATGAGGGAGTCCTTGTACCTATAGCTCTCTCTTGACTTGTTGATGACCTGAATCAGTTGGAGACCCAGCGCCTGGAAGATCCCTTCACCTGCCTCACGGTTCTCGATGACGGTCTCATGCTCCTCCATCCTCTTGTAGACATCCGCGGAAACCAGCCGCTTGGTGGTCATGAACACCGTGACCTTGCCGGAAGTATTGTCGGTAACCACCCTGATCCGGGCATAACCCCTGTCCTGGAGCAGGCGTCTGTCCTCAAAATCATAGATATAGTTGTTCTGCATTTCATTCTTGACAAGACTTGCATTATTTTCTTTCATCAGCCTCCTGATTTCATCGATATCGATGTCGAGAATCTTCACTTCAAGTTCCATGATGACCTCCTCATTTCTTCCATTCATTTTTTATAGTGTATTTTATGAAAACATTACATATTATCGTACTCAAGGCTTTTCATTTTTCATACATGATGTTTTAACAGGTGCGAAACTGCCAAAAACAGGTAAAATGATTACCTTTACTTTGACTATATCCACGAATTGAAACAATTACATTTTGCAATGTCATAAACTTATCCATATGCTATTGATTATAATCTCAAACTACCCTATCATTCAGGTGTAACAAAGAATTTCCTGATCGAAGTTCTTGTACAAGTAATTATACATTTTTTCCTTTAAGAGGTACAGGCAATGTACTTGTTTTAAATAGAAACACCGAAAGGACCTTAAAGAGAATGTCAAGTGAGGTGCAGACAATGAACGCATATGAAGCGACAAAGCGGATTTACAGTATCAGCGAAGAGCTGGAGGTTCTATCCAAGGAGCTTGGTGCTACCATTAGGGAATCAAATCGAAATTTAGTTGAACAAAAGATTAATATATTAGAGAATGAATTTTTTAATATCAAGCATAAGCTCGAGAAGATCAGTCTTCCAGCTGGAATTTACTAGAAGATCGTAACCAATGATGAAACAGCTTGGCTGTTAGAGAACAAAAGATAAACGGACATGTCCAGAGAAGACCAAAGAAAAACTGAAGGAGGGCTGTAGCATGATTTTCATGCTGCAGCCCTTTTTCCTGTGAAAAGCCTTAATTACCCTGATCCCAAAGAGAGATGCCCTGAAGATGATCTTGTTCATCTTCAGGGCATCTCTTGTTTATTTATATCTCACATTTCCATTCGTCGGGCAAGAGGCGAATTATGCCATGGAGTTCGCTGAACCCAGGACTTCATCGATCTTCTTCTCAACCAGCTTCTGGATCTCGGTCCTTGCCGCACCAAGATATCCTCTTGGATCGAAAGCTTCTGGCTTGTCACCGAAGGCTTTTCTGACTGCAGCGGTCATAGCCAGCCTGATGTCGGTATCCATGTTGATTTTGCACACTGCCATGGCAGAAGCCTTTCTTAGCATGTCCATTGGAATTCCCTGTGCACCTTTGATCTGTCCGCCATATTGGTTGCACATCGCAATGTGTTCCTGGCTGACAGCTGAAGCGCCATGGAGGACTATCGGGTAACCAGGAATCAATTTCTGGATTTCCTCAAGGATATGGAACTTAAGGTCAGGGGTTCCGGCAAACTTGAATGCGCCGTGGGAGGTTCCAATGGCGATGGCCAGGGAATCAACACCGGTCTTCTTTACAAAATCCACTGCCTGTGCCGGGTCCGTATAGACGTGTTCCTCAGCATGAACATCATCCTCGACACCTGCAAGCACCCCAAGCTCACCTTCTACGACTACGCCATGGGCGTGGGCATATTCTACGACTTCCTTGGTCAGTCTGACATTCTCATCAAAGTCATAATGGGAACCGTCGAACATGACGGAGGTGAAGCCAGCTTCAATAACTTCCTTGCATGTTGCGAAGTCTGGGCCGTGGTCCAGATGAAGCGCAATATCCACGCCTGTCTCTTCTATTGCAGCGTCAACCAATGCCTTCAGATATCTGGCTCCCGCATATTTGAGGGCTCCACTGGAAACTGCCAGGATTACTGCTGAATTCTTCACTTTGCAAGCATTCACAACAGCCTGGATAATCTCCATGTTGTTGATGTTAAATGCTCCTATCGCATATTTGCCTTCATAGGCCTTTTTGAACATTTCTGTCGTTGTTACTAATGCCATTGATATAACCGCCTTTCAGATTTTCTGATTTCAGAAATATGGTCAGAGGTTTCTTTCAAAGATAATTATAGAGGGAACCTTCCTGACCCAATGAATCAATTATATAGCATTTTTGAAAATCATTCCACAGCAACGCCCATAAAAATGTCAGGACCCGACGCCAGGAAACATTGCACTATAATAAAAAAGACAGTTCGTCAGCCGACTTTAAAAGGGCCATGCGCCTAATCAAGCCATCAAGGCATATTTTCCAGCTGTCAGAATACTCATAGGGAACGTGCTGATGCCATCCTATTGTTATGTGGAAATATAACAATAGCGAGCAGAACATGGTATTTTTAAGAAATCTGCGTATAATTGAAATTGAATAGGATAAATACGAACGTTATTTGGGAAAGAGAGGTTCTGTGATGAGTGTAGATGGAGTGAAGATGGATTTTTTAGAGACAGGAACATTCTCCCTGGAAGAGATCAGAAAGCAAAGGAAAGGCAATTTGAAGCCAATCCTAGCCAGACGTGGAGGGGAGTATTTTGAACTTAACGAATCCCTGAATGGACAGAACGATCTGATTCCTGTGTATATCGATGATTATGTGGGAAACAAGGCCTACGAAAGGACCTTGTCCTTTATCCTGGTCACCGCCTTTTACAGGCTCTTCAAAAACCACAGGATTGTCATCGACCATTCCATCAGCAAGGGACTCTACTGCTGGGTGGAGGATTCGCAGCTCACTACCAGGGAACTTGATGACTTGTTTCAGGAAATGAAGAGAATTGTTGACGAAAACTACTCCATCGAAAAGAAGTGTATCCTGCTCGAGGATGCCCTGGTGAGGTTCAAGAGAAACGGGGAGATGGACAAGTACCTCCTCCTTAAGGAGACAGATTTCGGGGCAATCAAGATGTACCAGCTGCTGGAGCAGTGCGAGTACTTCTATGGCAAGATGGCCGTTTCCACAGGAAATATCAACCTCTTCGACCTTGTGCCCTACAAGAGTGGATTTGTCATGGTCTATCCGACCATAAACGAACCGGAGACGGTGAGGGAGTTCACCCCCCAGGACAAGCTTTTCCAGATCTTTGAGGAGACCGCGCGATGGGATGAATTGATCGGCATTAGTTACGTGGGATACCTCAATGAGAAGATCAAGAACAAGGAGGCCATGACGCTGATCAATGTCACGGAGGCTCTGCATGAAAAGAAGATCGCCTACATCGCAGATGACATCAAGTCCCGAAAGGACGTCAGGATTATCCTCATCGCAGGTCCGAGCTCTTCCGGAAAGACGACCTTTGCCTATCGGCTGGGGATCCAGCTGAGGGTAAACGGGATGATTCCGATTCCCATCAGCATGGACGATTATTTTCTCCCCAGGAGGATGACCCCGCTCAAGGAAGACGGAACCTATGATTTCGAGAGCATCGAAGCCCTGGATCTGGAGCTCTTCGAAAGGGATATGGAAAAGATCCTGGAGGGGCAGAGGGTTAAGCTTCCAAGGTTTAACTTCAAGAAGGGCATCCGGGAAGAATCAGAAACAGAGGTCATGCTGCCCGAGAACGGCATCCTGATCATAGAAGGGATACACGGACTGAACCCAAGGTTTCTGACCAACATCGAAAAGCACTTCAAGTTCAAGATATACATCAGCGCACTCACTGTGCTGAACCTGGACAGGCATAACCGCATAGCGACCACGGATGTGAGGAAACTGAGAAGGATTGCCAGGGACCATATCTCCAGGGGCTACAGCCCGGAGGAAACGCTTCAGATATTCCCATCCGTTTCCAGGGGGGAGAAGATCTATATCTTCCCTCACCAGGAGGAGGCGGATGCCATGTTCAACTCGACACTCTTCTATGAGCTGGCCGTACTGAAGAAGCACACGCTCCCGGAGCTGCAGAAGATCGGCAAGTCGAGCAAGACCTACGAAGAGGCGAAAAGGCTCATTACGATATTGAGGCTGGTTGTCGATGTTGACGATGACGTGGTACCGACAAATTCCATTCTCCGGGAATTCATCGGCGGAAGCCAGTTCTATGACTATTAGACAAAAATCAGGGAGAAATTTTAGATAAGGATGGTGAGCATTTCTTTTTATTGAGATGCGGATATGAAGAAAAAATATGGTGTATTTGATATCATCGGACCGATCATGATCGGTCCATCCAGTTCCCATACCGCCGGAGCGGCCAAGCTGGGAAAGATCGCCCGGGGAATCGCCGGAGAGGAACCGAAGGAAGTCATCTTCTACCTTCATGGGTCTTTCTCCAAGACCTACAAAGGGCATGGCACGGATCGGGCACTCGTTGCTGGTATCCTTGGCATGAACCCTGACGACGACCATCTGAGGGATTCCCTGAAGATGGCCAAGGACAAGGGGATTAAGATATCCTTTGCGGAAAGGGACCTGGGCGATGTCCATCCCAACACGCTAACGATGGAAATGGTCCTGGAAGATGGACGCAAAGTCTCAGTGACAGGTTCATCCATCGGCGGAGGTGCCGTTGAAATCCTTCGAATCGACAATGAGGACATCACGTTCACCGGAAACTATCCGACACTGCTCGTTACGCAAAGGGACGTGCCAGGAGTGGTGGCGAACATTTCCAAGCTCCTTTATGATGCTGGCGTGAATATCGCATTCATGTCGCTGTTCCGCTCCCAGAGGGGCAGGAATGCGACAACGATCTTCGAACTTGACCAGAACATCGACAAAGACATTCTTGATATGCTCACCCATGTGGAATGCGTGGACCATGTGAGATTTGTCCCTCTTTCGAGCAATGTCATCAACTACCCCATTTCGCAGAAATAATTAGCGTTCGGACTTTTAGAGGAGGGAACACAAAGATATGAATATAAAAAATGGCAAAGAACTGCTGAAGTTCTGCAAAGAGGAGAACATGTCCATCGGGGAGTTCACCATAAAGCAGGAAATGGACGAGAGTGGAATGAGCTTCGAAGAAGTCTATGAGAAGATGCTCAGAAATTTGAAGGTAATGGAATTTTCAACCTCCAAGGGGGTAAACGAAAAGGTGATTTCCGTTTCAGGACTCATCGGTGGCGATGCCTATAAACTTGGAAAGTACCTGAAATCAGGAAAAAGTGTCTCCGGCAACATCATGGTGAAAGCCATGGGCTATGCCCTGTCCTGCTCGGAAGTGAACGCTTCCATGGGGAAGATCGTCGCGTGTCCGACAGCGGGGGCCTGCGGAATTCTCCCGGCAGTCATGATGACCATGAAGGAAGAACACGGCGTCGAGGAGAGAGACCTGATATTCGGGCTTTTTGCTGCTGCAGGAGTCGGAGCAATCATCGCACAAAATGCGACCATCTCAGGCGCTGAAGGGGGGTGTCAGGCGGAGTGCGGATCGGCAGCGGTCATGGCTTCTGTCGCCGTTGTAGAGATGATGGGCGGCACCCCTGAAATGTGCCTTGATGCCGGGGCAATCGTATTTAAGGACACATTAGGCCTGGTATGTGACCCCATTGGAGGGCTGGTTGAAGTTCCCTGTGCGAAGCGCAATGCCGCAGGGGCTGTCAGTGCCATCTGTGTTGCGGATATGGTCTTAGCCGGGGTTCAATCCAGGATTCCCTTTGACGATACCGTCAGCGCCATGTATTCCATCGGAAAGCTGATGCCCGAAGCCCTCAGGGAAACCGGCATCGGTGGTCTCGCAGGAACAAAAACGGGAAGAAGGCTGAGGAAGGAAATCTTCGGCGACAAAGAAACCAAATCGAAGAACAAGATGAATGACGATACCTTTGATGAAACTACAGAGACAATCTCTGACCTCTAGACGGAGATTAGGTCGCGGCAACTTAAGGAGGCATGGCAGGTTCATGAGTGTTGAAGAAATGAAAAAGACGAAAATCGACATGAAGACTTACCCGCGGAAGGCTCACTTTGAGTATTTCAGAAATCTGGCCTATCCTTATGTGGGTGTCACTGTAAATGTGGACATCACTGATTTGCTGAAGGTGATCAAGGGGGAAGGGCTGCCCTTCTTTCTGACCATCCTTTATGCCGCTGCCAATGCAGCAAATGAAGTGCCTGCACTACGAAGACGCATTGATGGCGAGGGGATCGTCGAATATGAGAGGTGCAATACCTCGCATACAGTTGCTTTAGAGGATGGGACCTACGGGTATTGCGTACTGGATTCCTCCATAGATTTCCGGGAATTTCTGGGTTATGCAGAGGAACAGCAAAACCTCGCCAGAACAAGGGCGAGTATCGAGGAAGGGGACAAGGCGGATTCTCTGTTCTTCGTTTCGAGCCTGCCATGGCTGAGCTATACGGCCATCGTCCAGCCCACACCCGTCCCAGCGGACAGCAATCCACGCATTACCTTTGGACGCTATTTTGAGCAAAACCAAAGGATGCTGATGCCTGCAACAATTCTGGTGAATCATGCCCTGGCAGACGGGAAGCACCTCAGCGACTTCTACAAAAGCCTTGACGCGATGATGATCTATCTGGTAGAAGAGATCCGCTCGATGTATTAAATGTGAATGCAGGTAGAATCCCTTGTGATTCCGAGTAACCACGAAACAGAAAAATGCCTCATGGACCACAATAGGCTCCATGAGGCATTCTTTTGTTGATATTAAGGTGAAGTCCTTGGGATTTTAGATGAACATCGTCGCATTGGATTCGTCGGATTCAGCCAGCATGTAGCCAACCCCACCGATCTTGACGCCATCGATAAGTTCCTCTTCCTTGAGGCCGAGAAGGTCCATGCTCATCTGGCATGCGACAATCTCCACACCGCTGTCCACGGCCCCTTTGATGAGCTCCTGGAGGGATTGGACATTCTTGCTCTTCATGATTCCCTTGATCATCTTCCCACCGATTCCGCCCATGTTCATGTTGGACAGGGTGAGTTTATCCGCACCCTTGGGCATCATCAATCCGAACATCTTCTCGATGAAGGTTTTCTTCACACTGATTTTTTCGGATTTCCTCAGGACATTGATTCCCCAGAATGTGAAGAACATGGTGACTTTCTTGTCCATGGTTCGTGCTCCGTTTGCGATGATAAATGCCGCAATGGCCTTGTCAAGATCTCCGGAGAATACGATCATGGTCATGTTCTGCTTTTCCGGGCTTGTATTCGCACTGGAGATGACGGTGTCATCTTCATTTAAGGCAAGGCCTTTTCTGACATCAGCCTTGATCAGTCCTTTTTCCTTGCCAACACTCAGGATTTCATTGCCGGTTCGTCTTCCCCAGGCTTTGATGTCCTCGTAGAAGCCCATGTCAGAAGCGGTAATCCTGAGGATGTCCCCTGGAAGTACATTATCGATGGCACTTTTGACCCTCATCAGCGGTCCTGGACAGCATAGTCCCGTCGCATCGATGATGTGGGTGGTTCCGGCGATTTCCGCTGGTTTTTGCGTCATCTCATGGCTTACAGACAGGGATGCAGTTTCCTCATTCTTCTTTGGGTTCATGAAATTGTAGAGCTTGTAACCACCTGAAAGGTTCTTGGTCCTGTATCCGTTCTGGTTGAGGATCCTCGAGGCGATGTATCCCCTGATGCCGACCTGGCAGTAAATGAAGATGAGCTTGTCCTTGGGCAGCTCAGTCATCCGTGCCCTCAGGCTGTCCACTGGGATCTTCAGGCTTCCTTCGATGGAACCGTTCTCGACCTCAGCATCATCCCTGACATCAAGCAGGACCATGGTGTCCTTGTCGAAATCCCGGTAGTAGTCGTCGACGGTGACATTGTCCACCATGCCATCCAGGGTGTTCTGTGCAACGAATCCCGCCATGTTGGCTGGAGACTTGGCACTGAGAAATGGTGGCGCGTAAGCCAGTTCAAGCTCTGTCAGGTCATCGATGGTGCCATTATATTTGATGGTGGTTGCAATGACATCAATGAATTTGTCGACACCTTCGAATCCGACAGCCTGGGCACCCAGGACTTTTCTTTCCTGGTCAAAGACAAGCTTGATCGTCATCTGGGTTGCGCCAGGGTAGTACCCTGCATGATTGTTCGGATGGATGAAGATCGACCTGGAATTCAGTCCCATCCTCTTCGCATTCCGCTCGTTGATTCCTACGGCTGAGCCTGTCATGTCGAAGAGTTTGAGGATGGAGGTTCCGATGGAACCTTTGTACTCCGTGGACATTCCGGAAATATTGTCCGCGATGATCCTTCCCTGTCTGTTCGCCGGGCCTGCCAGAGGAATTGTGGTCCTTCCCCCGGTAATGTAGTCTGTGATTTCCACGGCATCTCCGCCGGCATAGATGTTTTCAAAATTCGTCCTCATATGCTTATCGGTGATGATATGGCCTCTTGGTCCCATCTCGATGCCGGAATCCTTCAGAAATGTGGTATCTGGGCTAACGCCGATGGCAGAAACCACAAAATCCCCTTCCAGGACCTTTCCCGACTTGAGTGTGACATGGATCTTCTCTCCGACTTCAGTGAACTCAATGACCCCGTCATTGATGTAGAGGGAAATCCCGTTTTCAGAGAGTTCCTTTTCCATGATCAGGGAAAGTTCGGTGTCAAAGGGAGCCAGGATGTGAGGCGCAGCTTCCACGAGCATGACATCGAGGCCTCTTTCAATCATATTCTCGGCAGCTTCCACGCCGATGAAGCCTCCACCGATGACAATGGCCTTGCCTTTGGTGTTCTTGTCCACAAGGGACTTGATGGCATCCATATCCTTGATGTCCCTCAGGGTCAGGACCTTTTTCGAATCAATGCCTTTTATCGGTGGCTTCATGGGTTTAGAACCAGGGGAAATTACTAAGTAATCATAAGTTTCTTCATAAACGCCCTTGTCCTTGGAGTTTACCGTGACCTTCATGGCGACGGGGTCGACCTTGGTGACCTCGCTGAAGACCCTGACGTCAAGCTCGAAACGATCCTTCATCGCTTTTGGCGTTTGAAGGATGAGACTTTCCCTTTCCTTGATGACTTCTCCTATATGATAGGGAAGACCACAATTGGCGAAGGAGATGAATTCCCCTTTTTCGAAGATGACAATCTCCATGTTCTCGTCCAGTCTTCTTAGTCTCGCAGCTACGGATGCTCCGACAGCTACACCACCGATGATTATTGTTTTCTTTTGCATTACTTTTCCTCCTGTGTTGTTATGAGTTCGATAATCTGATTGACCAGTTCGTCTTTTACGAAATAGGTGATTTCCGTCCCGTTTCGCTTTCCTTCGATGATGCCAGAGCTCTTCAGTTTCTGAAGATGCTGTGAAACCGTCGATTGTGGAAGCTGAAGACAATCCGTCATATGGTTCACATTGCAGCCTTTGGTATCGACGAGTCCTCTGATGATACAGAGTCTCACGGGGTGCCCAAGAGCCTTGAGGACCTCTGCCATATGTCCATACTTCTCAACATTGTTTTCCATTGTCAAACCTCCATCAATCTTTATATCCATATATTACGTTATTGCGATATCTTTGTCAATATTTTATCAGAAATAAGTTTTTTTGAGAGATTTATTTTGGATCTGAGGACAAAAAAAGGGAACCATTCCCGATGAAACCCCTGAAAAGAAGAGGTTTCATCGGGAATGGCTCCTAATAGATTGTTAATTTTCAGGCTGTCCAACTAGCGAATGTTTAACAATTTCACCAGATTAAAATGGAATTATCGTTTTTGAAGCTTGATTGTGCTGACCATGAGGTAGGCGAAAGCCATCATGAGCATGATGACAAGGAACCGAAGATCCAGATTGTTCCTGAGCAAAAGCATGAACAGGGTCAGGGCACATCCGGCGATGGTGATTGGAACGCCCATGAAAACCCCATTGAAAGTGGCTGAATTGTACCTGGCCAGCCTGTAGGCGCCAGCAACAGGAAACAAAATGATGGGAATAAGGCCCAGAAATCTGATCTCGATAAGATTGAACATGATGTAGGCAAGAATTGCGGGAGCTACCCCGAAGGATACCAGGTCAGAAAGCGAATCCAGTTCTTTTCCCAGAGGACCTTCTGCATTCAGCAACCGGGCGATGCGCCCATCGTATCGGTCAACCAGTCCTGCCCCTAAAATGAATAATCCGGAATTTAGGTAGTCCCCCTGGACGGTCGCCAATAACGACATGATGCCGAAGGACAGATTCATGAAGGTAAGAATATTAGGAATAAATGCTCGTTTCATAAATATTTTGGATGACATCGATCAACATCATCCGTCTCCTTTCGAACCAAAACTAATCTTATTATAAACAATAAACGAACTTGTTACAATAATATTCATCTATTTGGCAGATTGTACATCAGCAATCGTGCCCAAAGCTGACTCGAAGAAGAACCAAAAGGGATCAATAGGGGGAACGGGCTGCCCGAAGACGGGTAAAAAGAATTGTGGTTCAATTTTGTAGGCGAAGAAGTAAAGACCTCATTTATAGTGATATAATCATTTCAAGAGAGCATATGGAGGGGAATCATGAAAAAAGTGAAGTTCATCTATAATCCCAATGCGGGAGAGAATATCATCATCGACAAGCTTGATGAGGTTATCGATATCAATCAGAGGAACGGGTACTTTATCGTTCCTGCGAGGCTCAATAAAGAGATGGATATGAAGAAGGCCATGGAAGACATCGAGGACGGATACAGCCATGTGCTTATCGCCGGCGGCGATGGCACCATCGACCTTCTGATCAATGTCATGATGGAGATGGGCGTAAACATCCCCATTGGAATCCTTCCCATGGGGACAGCCAATGATTTTGCAAAGTATATCGGGATACCGAAGGATGTTACTGAAGCTCTGAACCAGATGTTCGAGTTTGCTCCGAAGAAAATGGACCTGGGGATGATCAATGACAGGTACTTTGTTAATGTTGCGAGCACTGGCCTTTTCACGGACGTTTCCCAAAAGACTCAGGATGAAATGAAGAATTCCATCGGAAAGCTTGCCTACTATATCAAAGGAATCGAACAGATTCCGAACCTGAGGAAAATTCCTGTGAAAATCACCTCCGCCGACGAAAATTTTGAGGGGGATATGTATGCAGTGCTGGTCTTCAATGGAAGAACCGCAGGAAATCTTGACCTGGCCTATAAGTCAAAGGCGGATGACGGACTTCTCGATGTCATCATGATCAAGGCTTCGAGCATATTGGAATTCGTCCCGCTCCTAGGAAAGATGCTCAGAGGAGACCATCTCGAAGACCCCGTAGGACTCCTCTATTTTCAAACAAAGGAAGTCACCATCGAATCCAAGGATGAAATGATCGTGAGCGATATCGACGGGGAAAGAGGACCGGATTTCCCGTTACACATCAAATGCATCCCCGAGGGGATTACCATACTTGGCATCAGAAACCTCTAGCAGGGGATGGCTCCATAGAGGTTGCTGCAACAGATAAGATCGCTGATTCGGTCTGTAAAGATTTTTTTCGGATGATTTTTATCTTGCTCCCTTTCTTATTGACAAGGGATTTCCTTTAGAGTAGAATCTGAATATAATCCCTAGTAAAATACTAGGGAATGAACGTGAAATGAGGGAAAATTATGATATACAATAATGCAGTTGAGATGGTGGGGAATACCCCGCTTTTAAAGGTACACGGATTTGATGAGGCGAACCGGGCGGACATCTACATCAAGCTCGAAAAGTACAATCCTGCCGGAAGCACCAAGGACAGGGCTGCCCTTGGAATGCTTGAGGATGCGGAGAAGAATGGCATTCTGAAGGAAGGGTCGATCATTGTTGAACCAACCAGCGGAAACACCGGCATCGCCCTGGCCATGCTCGGCAAGGTCAAAGGCTACAGGGTCATTATCGTCATGCCTGAAACCATGAGCGTGGAGAGAAGGAGTCTGATTTCCGCCTATGGCGCAGAGCTTATCCTCACTGATGGAACAAAGGGGATGAAAGGCGCGATTTCCAAGGCTGAAGAGATCAAGGCCGAACTTGGAGAAAAGGCATTCCTCCCCCAGCAGTTCAACAATCCATCCAATCCGTGCAAACACTATCAGACAACCGCTGCAGAGATTTTTAGGGATCTCCCAGAAGTGAGCGCCTTTGTCATTGGGGTCGGAACAGGAGGAACCATCACCGGATTTGCACAGTATGCCAGGGACAATAACAAGACCGTGAAGATCGTCGCTGTGGAACCGACCACTTCAGCGGTCCTCTCTGGAAACCAGCCTGGCCCGCACAAGATTCAGGGAATCGGTGCCGGATTCATCCCTGAGAACTACAAGGCTGATCTCGTCGATGAGATTCTTAAAGTGAATACAGAAGAAGCTTTCAAGACAGCCAAGGCATTCGGTCAGTTCGAGGGAATCCTCATCGGAATCTCCGCAGGTGCAAATCTCTTCGCTGCCGTTGCCGTCGCAAAAAGCCTGGGCAAGGGAAAGATAGTTGTTACCGTCGCACCAGATGGAGGGGAAAAGTACATCTCCATGGGACTCTATGAATAATTTTTGAGGTGAAGTATGTTTAGAGGGCTGCATGAAGATATCCATAATATCCTGAAAAGAGATCCGGCTCCAAAGTCATTTTTGGAAGTCCTGCTTCTCTATCCATCAGTTCACGCCCTTTTTGCGTACAGGATAGGCCACTTCTTCTACAAGAAGAAGTTGTTTTTCCTGGCCAGGCTTATCAGCCAGATGTCCAGGTGGCTTACGGGGATAGAAATCCATCCCGGAGCCAAAATCGGGAGAAGACTTTTCATCGACCATGGGATGGGCGTCGTCATCGGGGAGACATCAACCATCGGGGATGACTGTCTTCTTTTCCATGGGGTGACCCTTGGAGGAGTAAGTTCGCTCCACGTGAAAAGGCATCCTGATCTGGGGAACAATGTGCTCATTGGCGCAGGGGCAAAGATCATGGGACCGGTAAAGATAGGAAACAATGCGAAGATCGGCGCAAACGCCGTCGTCCTCAAAGATGTCCCTGATGGTGCTACAGCGGTAGGGATTCCCGCAAGAATCCTGGTCCGTAGGAACGAAGATTCCGACGTGAAGTTCTTCTACTATAACTACATCTGATGATAAAGCGAAGATGATATGAATAATTTGAACTCGTATGAAGACCGCAAGAGGGCAGAGACAGATGCTCCTCTTGCGGTCTTTTTGTCCGGCGGCATGCCGTGCTGGCGCAAGGGATACAAATTCCTTTGTTAATCCCGCAGGTTAACCTATAATGAGAGTTGCAAAGGTCTATATCGGTGGGAAAAATTCGTTCGGGCACAAGGAGGTGGAAGATGGAAGGGAACATGAAGGAAAAAGTCATCGCCAAAATGGAAAGCCTTGGGCTTAGCAACTATGGATTTATGGGCGTCAGGTCCCTTGTGGAATCTTCTGCCTATTTCCAGATGCGCCAGGAGAAGGGTTACCTGACTCCCTTCGAGGAAGAAGACGTGGAGAAGAGGACAGATTTGCGGGGCGAGATGCCTTCAGGGGAGACCATCATCAGCATCGCCTTCCCTTACCACTTCGATTCCAAAATCACTAGCGACAGCTATTTCTCGCTCTATGCCCTGGGGAAGGACTACCATCTCGTCCTCAAGGACTACCTCGAAGACATCGCCCAGGTCCTTCGTGAAGAAGGGTACGAGGCAGAGTGCTTTTCTGACAACAACGCCCTTCCGGAGCGCTACATCGCCTATGTCTCGGGGGTGGGCGACATCGGACGGAACCACATGGTGATCACAAAGGAGTATGGCAGCTATGTGTTCCTTGGGGAAATCATCACGAACCTTCAGATGGAGACGAAGGAGCGGGATTTCAGGGGGATCGCGAACTATGAGGTATGCAGGGACTGCAGGAGATGCATCAATGCCTGTCCGACCCGGATCCTTTGGGACAGCAGCTATGACACCAACCGGTGCCTGTCCTATATCACCCAGAGCAAGGAAGTCAGCGATGAGGACCTGCTGCTCTTTAAAGGCAGACTCTTCGGCTGTGATACCTGCCAGAGGGTGTGCCCACGAAACCGGGACCTTCCTGAAAGCTTTATCGAGGAATTCAGGCCCCGGGAATACATGGAACATCCGGATCTCCTGGAGCTGCTCCTCCTTAACAAGGAGGAGTTCAAAAGATACAGGGAGACCTCCGCAGGATGGAGAGGAAAGAAGCTGCTTCAGAGAAACGCCCTGATCGAACTGGCAAGAAAAGGCAGGAAAATCGACGAAAACTGGATAAACACGGCATATCTAAAGGCGTATTACCATAGACTAAAGGAAGTTTTCAAACTATAATAAAATCATTATCGATAAAGGGGTTTGTGAATTGAGAAAAACATTGTTGAATCTATTGGCAAAGTCACCTGAAGGTTTTCAGACGTTTGTGGCTGGAAAGGCCATAAAGTATATTTTCAGAAACATCGTTCGTGTCAGACTGGAGGGGAAGGAGAACCTTCCCTCAAAAGACGAGACCGTCATTTTCATCTGCAATCACCTCAGCAACATAGACGGGCCATCCCTCAACAGCGTCCTCAAGGACTATGCGCCGACATTTGTTGCGGGGCAAAAGCTTTCAAACGACCCCTTCACGGGGCTCTTCAAGAAAGTGTTCAAGAGCATCGACATCAAACCGAATTCTCCGGACAAGGCTGCCATGAAAGAGATTATCGGGCTGCTCAAGTCAGGCCAGAATGTAGTCATCTTCCCTGAAGGGACGCGCTCAAGGGTGGGATCCATGATTGAAGGCAAGAGAGGGATCCTTCTGATGGCGAAACTCGCCAAGGTAAGGATCGTGCCTCTCGCCATGACCGGAACCGAAAAGGTGCTCCCCATCGACAAGGGCGGAAACATGACAGGGGAGAAGATCCATAAGGGCGAAGTCATCATCAGGGTGGGGAAGCCCTTCACGCTGCCCGCAAAGACCGAGGACCAGTCAAAGGACGACTATGACAAAGAGACGATGGACATGATCATGAGGAGCGTCGCGGTCATGCTGCCCGAGGAATACAAGGGCGTATACAACTAAAGGCGCTGACCGGGAACGGGCAGTACCGGAATTTTTCGCGCCTTTTTCATGGCGCACAGATTGATGGACAGGCAAAGATCGAGGCATACTGAATTTTGAGGTGACTATGAACAAGAAGAACAAAGAAATTATCGAGATCCTAGATCGGATCTACCCTGATGCGAAATGCGCACTGGTCCATGAGTCGCCTTTGCAGCTGCTCATCGCCACAATCCTTTCAGCCCAGGCCACGGACAAGAAGGTCAATGAAGTGACAGAGATGCTGTTTCAGAAGTACCGGGACCTGGATGATTTTCTCCAGATTACGCAAGAGGAGCTGGAGAGCTATATCAGGGTCATCGGCCTCTACCGGTCAAAGGGGAAGAACCTCATGAACCTCTTTTTAATCCTCAAGGAGAAACACGAGGGGGAGGTCCCAAAGACCATGGAGGAGCTCATCCTGCTCCCGGGGGTGGGAAGAAAGACAGCCAATGTCGTCCTTTCCAATGCGTTCGGGGTTCCAGCCATCGCTGTGGATACCCACGTGTTCCGGGTAAGCAACAGGCTGGGCATTGTTAATGAGGCCAATGTCGAAAAGACGGAAGAAGCCCTCATGCATAATCTGGACAAGGAAATGTGGATAAAATCTCACCATCTCCTCATCTTCCATGGGAGGAACCTTTGCACGGCAAGGGCCCCCAAGTGCGGAGAGTGCCCGGTGAACTTCCTTTGCAAGTACTACAGGCAAAACAAGAAGAAGCTCCTGTGACTGGGAAATGAATCACCATGGCAAGATATAAAGGTTTGCGGAATTTTGTACAGGGAGAATTAGAGAATCAGACCATTGAGGATAAATGTCCTGAAACAAGAAAGACAACGAAACGAGGAGGACAAGAAGAAATGAAGTCAAAAGAATCCATCAAGAATATTGTCTTCAGAAACATGAAAGTTCTAAGCTTTTCGTTAGTCCTCTTTCTTGTCGTCTTCACGATCGCTCATTTCCTGACCATGGGAGGAAACGTTCTTGTCGACCTGAAGTATGACAGCATGAACATCATCCTGGCATTACTCTCCATGGTGGGCCTCATCACCTTCGCGGTGTACAGCAAAAAGAAGTATTCCTTCATCCTGGGCGTTCTGGTCTTTGCGAGCTCTCTCATGGAATACAAGAACAACCTGTTCGCCATCAATGGCAGGATGGATTCTAATTTCATGGGTTTCTATGCCATCCTCATCCTGCTCACCACGATCATCATGCTTTCAGGACTGAACAACAAGAAGGTCATCCAGGTCAATATGGACCTGGTTCTGATCGCAGAAATCCTGATCATCATCACCTATTTCACCCTGATCCAGTATGTCATTATGGAACCGGCAATCTTGAGCGGACCGATGGTTTCCTATGTCGAATTCTTCTCCTTGGCCGCGATTCCGGCCTTCGCCGCCTGGTATTACAACAGTTTTGGCATACAGAAGAACATCTTCAGTTTCTCCATCTATACCGGGTCGCTATTCTATTTTGTCAGCATGCTGAACCACAGCGCGTTCATGTCCAGCCTTGACTATCGTTTCCTCTTCACGGCAGAGATTTTCGAGACCCTGACCTTTGCAATCTACATTATCACGACGCCATTGGCCCTGCTTGAAATCATCAGGAACAAAGATCAGGTCATTGAAAAATCCGAAGTGCTGAAGAATAATCTCTTCATGTTCTTCAAGTCGGCGGAATACAATGAGAACATCACCGTATTTGTCAACTCAAAGCATGAGATCCTCTACTCGAATTCCAAATACAAGATCTTCTTCAACAACTATGGCCGAGAACTGGAAAAGGACCTGTCCCAATATCTGACGGAAAAGTATGAGATCATCAAGTACAACCTGAACTACTCCTCCTCGATCAAGATGACCATCAGCCAGAACACCTACATCCTCGATGTGGATGTCGTCTTCATCGAGCAGAACGACGAGGAGATCTTCTGTATGACCGCGAAGGACATTACGGTCATTCGGGCCATGCAGGAATCTCTGGAAAGGTCAGAGTACAAGTACAGGAGTTTCTTCAACCTCATCCCCGACTTCATTTTTCTCTACGACATCAAGAGTGGAAAAGTCATCGAAGCCAATGACATGGTGTACAACGAATTCAGGCTTGCTCCGGGCAGTACGAGCATGGAGCTCGATGCGCAGGATATGTTCATGGGGATGAAGCTTTTCGACCTGAACAAGATCGGCGAACAGATCGAAGCCGGCGAAATCCTTAAGCTCGATACGATCAGGCTGAAGAATGCCAAGGGCGAAGATACCTTCGTGGAACCGAATTTCAGGCTGATCAGCTTCGACCAGAACAAAAAACAGATGCTGGTCTTCCTGAGGAACATCACCAATTCCATAAAGCTGCACGAACTGCAGATTGAGAACGAGGGGAATATCCGCAAGCTCTATGTGGCCAAGGAAAACGAAAAGATGTTCAATGAGTTTTTCGCGAATATGTCCCATGAGCTCAGGACGCCGATCAATGTCATCCTTTCCGCCCTGGATATGATCGAACTGAGCAAGTATGAGCCCGAGAAGACAGAGAAGTATGCGGGCTTCATCAAGCACAATTCCTACAGGCTTACAAGGATTGTCAGCAACATTCTCGATATCACCAAGGTGGATTCGGGCTTCTACAAGCTGCACATGAAGAACTACGAGATTGTGAGCTTCATTGAAAATATCGTCATGTCCATCATCAATTACGCCGAGGCCAAGGAGATCAGCATCATCTTCGACACCGAGGTGGAGGAGCACATCACTTCATTTGACAAGGAATCCCTGGAGAGAGTAATATTGAACCTATTATCCAACGCCATCAAGTTCACGCAGCCAGGGGGGAAGATTTTCGTGAACCTCAGAATCGACGAAGAGAACCGCATGATCCTCCTGGATGTGGAAGACAACGGCATCGGGATTCCCCAGGACAATGTGGATAAGATTTTCGACCGGTTCATCCAGGTCAATAAATCGACGACCAGGGACAACGAAGGGACAGGAATCGGTTTGTCCATCGTCAAGAAACTGATGAACCTTATGGGCGGGGACTGCACGGTGAGAAGCGAACTTAACGTGGGGACAACCTTTACGCTGAATCTGAGGGAAGGAACGACCGGTGAACCCCTTGAAATCCTGCCTAACAAGGAATATTACAACAAGACCCAGAAGAGAGTGGAGATAGAATTCTCGGACCTCTAGGAATTGGAGAACACTTATGATGCCGATAGAAGACAGGAATAGGACAATCAGGTACAAGCACTGGATAATTTTCATTGTCATGGTGATTGTGACGCTGCTCTACCGCTTTACGAACAGACCCATTGGAGAGGTCAGGAACCTTACGATGGCCATTGACCTGAAAATCCCACTGATCAAGGAATTCATTGTCATCTATAATTCCTGGTACCCGTTTATCCTGGTGAGCATTTTGAGCTTTATGGCCAAAGAGAAGACCTTGTTTGTTGAAAGTGTCATGGCGGTGATCCTCGGGAACATTTTGGCCCTTCTTACTTTCATTCTTTACCAGACAATCGTACCGCGACCAAGCATAACCGGAAGCGACATCTTCAGCAAACTGCTCCTGATGACTTACGGGGTGGATAATCCATATAATGGTTTTCCTTCGCTTCACGTGATTGCCACAGTGATTGTCGTTATCGCAATGTTCAGGTCCAGGAAAAAGAGGATCTACAAGGTCGCTTCTCTTATTTTTGGCATCCTCATCCTCCTGTCCACCTTGTTTGTCAAGCAGCATGTTCTGTTGGATGTTTACTCGGGTATCATCTACGGTGCAGTCGTGTACAGCATTGTGGTATTTGCCATGCAATTCAGATCGGTTAGGAAGCTATTATTATAGGGAGTGACGAATATGAAAATAGGAGTAGTAATGGGCGGAATCTCAAGTGAAAGAGAGGTTTCCCTGTCATCAGGAAGAGAAATCCTGAAGAATATCAATGGAGATGCGTCGTATGAAGGCGTAGAAATCGTCCTGGATTCCAAGATGGATATCTATGAAAAAATGAAAAATATTGATTTTGCCCTGTTAGCATTACACGGCAAATATGGGGAGGACGGAACGGTCCAGGGCATCCTTGACAGCATGGACATCCCGTATTCAGGGTGTGGGATGCTTTCCAGTGCAATCTGCATGAACAAGGACATCACAAAAGCCATCCTGAAAAGCAAAGGACTAAGGACAGCCAAATGGTTTGTCGTCAAGAGCCCGGACGACGTCATCGAATACAGGGTAATGGAACTGGGCTATCCTGTCGTCGTGAAACCCAACAGCGGCGGATCCTCGGTGGCGACCTTCATCTGCAAGGACTTTTCGGAAGTCATCCATGGTGTGGAAGAAGGCCTAAAGGAAGACGAAGAAGTGATGATTGAGGAATTCATTTCCGGGGACGAGATTACCGTTCCCATCCTTGATGGGGAAATCCTCCCTACCCTCATCATCAAACCCCAAAAAGGGGGCTTCTTCGACTACACCTCCAAATATGAGGATGACGGGGCCAATGAAGAAATCTATGAGTTTGAAGAAACGCTTCAGAATGAAATCAACACCCTGTCCCTTGAAACTTACAATGCGCTGAAATGTGAGGTCTATGCCAGAGTGGACCTCATTATCAGAGACAAGGTCCCCTATCTGCTTGAAATCAATACGCTCCCGGGCATGACGAAGACGTCCCTTTTCCCGAAGAGTGCAAAAGGGGTCGGAATCGACTATAAAGGTCTCATTGACAGGATCATCAAGATTTCCATGCGTGTCAGGGGAAACAGGATTGTGTAAAGGATACAAACAGTAAACGAAACGAAACGAAATAACCTCCCCTGCGGATCGTGCCTGCCATGGACAGCGGGCAATCCGTTTGGGGAGGTTATTTTAGTTCTCCAGGAATTCTGCAGCCATGGCAGCAGAATCTCTTGGAGCTGGAGGACGGTTATTTCTGGGCATAGCTCATGATAAGGTCGAAGGTGGCTCTCATGGACTCCATATGGGTCCTCTCGTAGCCATGGGAGGCAAACACCCCAGGACCGATTAAAGCCGTCTTGATGTCATATCCTGCACCCAGGGCAGCTGAAGCATCTGATCCGTAGAAAGGATAGATGTCCGTGGCGTAGGGGATTCCTTCCTTCTCGCAGATTTCCTCGAGGGCTGACCTCAGATTGTAGTCATAAGGTCCTGAACTGTCCTTTGCACAGATGTTCACCTTGTACTCAGAGCTGTTCTGGTTGTTTCCAGGCGCACCCATGTCCACGGCGATGAATTCCTCCAGGCCTTCCGGGAGGGCGGCCTTTGCGCCATGTCCGACTTCCTCGTAGTTGGAGATGAAGAAATGGGTGGTGAATTTCAGTGGCTTATCCTTCAGTTCCCGGATGGCTTCGAGAAGGATGGATACACTGGCCTTGTCATCGAGATATCTGGATTTGATGAATCCGTTGTCCAGCATGTTGAGTTTGGGGTCGATGAAGATAAAATCTCCGACCTTGATTCCCAGTGCGGCCACATCTTCCGCGTTGGAGACTCTTTCATCCAGGACAATCTCCATGTTTTCCTGCGTGCGTTCCAAAGTACGGGCGTTATTTCCGTCGATATGCACAGAGGGTTTGGTGGTCTGGACCGTTCCGCTGATGAGATTTCCCTTTGAAGCGCGTACAAGGCAGTTTTCAGATTCCAGGGTATTATACATATATCCCCCGAGGAGGGTAAATTCCAGCGTCCCTTTAGTTCGGATGGATTTCACCATCGCGCCGAGCGTATCCACGTGGGCTGAAAAAAGCCGACCCCGCTCGCTTTCGCCCTTCAGGGTAGCCAGAACCGCACCCTTCATCGTGACGATGTAGGGGACATCCAAACCATCAAGGACTTTTCTGATGTAGTCCATGACTTCACCGTGATATCCCGTCGGACTGTTTATTGTGATGAGATTCTTTAAACTTTCTTTTATCCTGTTTTCAAAATCCATTTTTTACCTCCGTTAGAATTCTTCTACTCTTATCTTATAATAACAACATCGAATTGTATACCTTATATAAGTCTTTATAAATTATTAAACTTTGGGTGTTTCATTTACTTCAGGTTATTATTAGGGTATCATTAACGCAAATAATCATTCTCCATTATACACTGGGGTATTTCGGGAAACATATTTTTCGTTGTCATCTATTTGAGAGATTTGCGCATATATGCTGTGGTATAATCTTATACAGTAACTGATTGAAATAGTACAAATATGGGAGGGTAGGGTAATTTATTACCATTTACGATATGAACAAGAATAAGAACAAGAAAGTGATCATCGCAACAATACTGACAATAAGTCTCTCAGGCCTGGGAATAGTCACCTACAGAGGATTTGCCCTGGAAAGAGAAAAACAGGCGGCCGAAGTCATTGCCATCGAAGCGAGAATAGAAGCGGAGAGGGTACAGCAGGCAAAGAATGAGGAAATCGTAAAGGAATGGGAGAACAAGATCTATCCTGGTGTAACCATGATGGGTTTAGAACTTTCTGGACTCTCGAGGGATCAGGCAAAGGTGAAACTGGACACACAAATCATCGACAAGATCAAGGGCATGTCCATCAAGGTCATCGCCGCTGAAAAGTCTTATGCACTCAGTTACGGCTCACTGGATATCGCACTTGAGCTGGACAGCATTCTGGATACGGCGATGAAAGTCGGTAAGGATCTGGATTTTGAAGCAAAGCTTGCAAGAATCGGTTCACCGAAGGAAGAGGAGATAGCGGTCAGTTTCCAGCATAACGCAGAAAAGATCGTAGAATTCGTTGGAACCATTAAAAAGGATATCAATCAGGAAGCCAAAAATGCCACCATCACCAGAAATGACGGAAATTTTGTCGTCACAGCGCATGCCGATGGGCTCGTTGTAGATGATGCGAGACTCATAGAGGACATTGCCACTGCAATCATGGACATTGAGAGCGACAGGACCATCACGGCGGAAATCATCGTGTCCCATCCGACAGTCACCTCCGATATCCTGAAGAAGATCAATGGTCAGATGTCCACCTATACCACCAACTATGGGACATCCACACCAGGCAGAAAGTTCAATGTCGCTTTGGCCGCATCGAGAATCAATGGCGAAGTGATCATGCCTGGAGAGACATTTAGTTATCTTGAAGGCGTTGGAAACGTGTCTCTGGCTACTGGATTCAAGGAAGCTGGAATATTTGTAGGCAACAAGATCGAACAGGGCGTTGGAGGAGGACTCTGTCAGGTGTCCAGCACGCTCTATCAGGCAGGGCTTCATGCCAATGTCGGGATTGCACAGCGAAGGAACCACAGCATGGCTGTGTCCTATCTGAATCCTGGAATGGATGCCGTGGTATACGCTCCATCCCTTGACCTGAAACTGACCAACAACTACAGCAGCCCGATTTATATCTACGCTTACGGCGCAAATGGGAAGCTGACGATATCCTTCTACGGCAATACCACTGAAATGGGGGGAAAGACCTATAAGGTATACAGCGAAGTTCTCACAAAGACTGTACCTGAAGTAATCAGGAAGCCCGATGACACGAAGTATGAGGGCGAAGAAGAGATCATTCAGAACCCCATGACAGGCTATACGTCAAAGACCTACAGGCAGACCCTGCAGAACGGGAAGGTCATCAAGACCGAAGTGATTTCACAGGATTCCTACAAGAAGGTCGACAAAATCATCATGTACGGGACAAAGAAGAAGGCGGTCGAACCGACACCGGCACCGACACCAATACCACCAACAACACCAACGGAGCCCCCAGTGGGTGCCCCACCAGAAACACCTTAAGGCTAAATTGAGAAACCATTGAGAGGATCCACCCTTTGCGGGTGGATCCTCGTTTTGTGCGCCCGGCATGGGCGATAACTTGGTGGTGAAAGT
>ENA-OFCF01000242-OFCF01000242.1-metagenomes-genome-assembly--contig:-NODE-242-length-26656-cov-8.892861_pt1 | contig 26656 bp, 15 predicted proteins | sample MGYA00153387_OFCF01 | MGnify analysis MGYA00153387
TTTAGAAAATTTTCAAATCTCGCTTGGAACCGGATATGTGTATAAAGATCAGGGCCTTTGGTGGAGGTCATATCAAAGGCGCGCTTAGCATCGGCGGTTCACCCATGCTATCTATTTGGGCAGGTTGGCTGCTAGATCCGGAGAAGCCGATCCTATTGGTTTTGGAATCAGAAGAGAGACTCGATGAAATCGTTCGTCTTTTTTTACGCACTGGTTACACAAAGTTTGCAGGATATCTCGTGGGAGGAATGAAAGCTTGGGACAACGCGGGTCTGCCACTGGATGAGATCGGACAGATGACCGTGCATGAAATTAAAACGCACGATGAGAACCTGCAACTGCTAGACGTGCGCTCACCAGATGAATGGATGGGCGGTCACATACTGAATGCACACCATATATTCTTAGGCGAACTGCGTGAAAAATTCAGTGAATTGGATAGATGTAAGCCTACGGCGGTATATTGTGATAGTGGCTACCGGGCAAGTATCGCCGCTAGCATCTTGAAGCAGGAAGGATTCAGCTGCGTCAGCAATGTGCCAGGAAGTTGGCAGGCATGGAAAAAAGCCGGTTACCCTATAGAAGGCGTGATCGAGAAGAAAAAGGAGTCAAAATGACGACTCAAAAAAATACCTTTTTGAGGACTGGAATTCTTACGTTCCTGCCAATGTATTCCGCATTCGCAGCTGAAACCTCTGTGAATTCACTCGATTACCCGGGTCCGGCATGGTCGCCATATGCCGTTGGCGCAGGCATAGGCGTGCTTTCATGCCTGACGTTTTATTTTTCTGACAAACCCATAGGGGCATCGTCATTTTATGCTCATGTATCTGGCCTTGTCGGTAAATTGTTAGCTAAGCGTCATACCGAGTCACTCACTTACTTCAAAGACAACCCACCACGAGTGGGTTGGGGATTTGTGTTTGTTATATCTACCATAGTAGGCGGAGCGATTTCTGCAATCACCGGGGACGAGTTCGTTAGCGAATGGATTCCTCCGATGTGGGAAGCGCGTTTTGGTGATAGCCTAGCACTGCGTGCGGCTTTCACAATCGTCGGTGGTATTCTAATGGCAATCGGCGCTCGCCTCGCTGGAGGATGCACCAGTGGTCACGGTATCAGTGGCACGATGCAGCTCAATGTCGCCTCATGGATATCTGTGATTTGTTTTTTCATCGGCGGCATCGCAGTGGCAATGACTCTCTTTAACCTTTAAAACGATGATAGATCCGGGTAAATCAGTGCAACAATCCACAGCTGAGGTAGCGCCAACAGTGGCCTCAGCCCAAAAGCTGTTAGCCGGTGTAATTTTTGGTCTGGTATTTGGTTTTCTGTTGCAGAAGGGAGGAGTAGGTAAGTTTAATATTCTAATTGGCCAGTTGTTGCTACAAGACTTTACGGTAGCTAAAATCATGCTCACTGCTATTGTCGTGGGCATGATTGGCATATATTTGCTGCACCATTTCTCAAAGGTGAATCTCCATATCAAGCCAACTCTCATCGGCGCCAATGTCATCGGCGGACTGACGTTTGGTGCTGGCTTTGCGTTGATGGGTTATTGCCCAGGCACTGCCGCTGCAGCGTTAGGTCAAGGAAGTTGGGATGCGTTGTTTGGCATGGTAGGATTGATCGCAGGATCCTGGATTTTTGCTGAATTATCCGGATGGAGCAAGCGAACCATCGAGACATGGGGCGATCTTGGTAAAGTGACACTTCCAGAGTTGTTGAAATTGCCACGTAGTCTGATCGTGGCTGGATTAGCCGTAAACCTTACTATTATTATTTTTCTGCTAGAAAAATTTACAGTCCGCTAATGAATTTATAAACATCAATCACGCACATATATGAAAAAATTAATAAAAACTATAACTCTCGTATCACTTATATCGCTACCTTTGATTTGTGTGGCTGCTGGACCCATAAATGATACTCCTATCTCAATACACAAAGTCGTTTTCGAAGTAACCATTGACGGTGCTGAGAAATGGGAAGGTGTCTTGCGTAATGTGGTGAATGTGCAGAAATCTCTCGGTGCTAAGACCATCAAAATAGAAGTGGTGACTCATGGAAAGGGAATTGGAATGTTAGTCGATACAAAAGTTTCTTCTATTCCAGAAATGAAGGCGACTATCCAGAAGCTTCACGAGAGCGGAGTGGTCTTTGCCGTTTGTGAAAACACGATGAAGAGAATGCACATCAACAAAGATCAGCTTGTCCCGTTAGCAGCCACAGTAGATTCTGGAGTCAGCGAAGTAATTCGCAAACAAGAATCTGGTTACGCATACATCAAGATCGGAGAATAATGTCTAACGAAATGTATTGATAGTGTCTCATCGCTACGATTTCATTATAAAATTTAAAAAATCAGGCCTAATGCGCCAATCACTCATGAAAATTTCATTTTTCCGCACCCACCGACATCTTCTCATTGCTGTTCTCGTTGGTGCTGCGCTCGGTGCGATTGTTGGATATTATGGCCAATGCACTACCGGCACCTGCCCGCTCACCTCGACTTGGTGGCGCGGCGCACTTTACGGCGGCCTCATTGGGATATTCTTCAGCGCATTTTCAAAGCCCAAAAACTAGTCTATCGACTGTAACGATGATCCGTAATGAGCGATGAGCCTAACGTGAAACGTGAAGACCATGCATCGTGGCTAAAACGTTTGGTTCCTGCACACCACTGGCTCGCGCATTATGAGCGCAAATATCTGCCCGGTGATGTTCTAGCGGGGGTGATCGTGGCGACTCTGCTGATTCCCCAAGGCATGGCATACGCCCTGCTAGCTGGGCTGCCGCCACAGTTTGGGCTATATGCCAGCCTGTTACCCCTTGTGGTCTATGCGTTGCTAGGCAGCAGTCGATTTTTGGCGGTTGGACCTGTAGCCATGGTGTCGCTGCTTATTGCAAATGGTGTTTCCGAGGTTGCGCAGCAGGGAACATCTCACTATTTAGTGTTAGCATCTGCTACGGCATTGCTAGTAGGAGTGATTCAGGTGGCGATGGGGGTGGCTCGATTAGGAGTGCTTACAAATTTTCTGAGCCAGCCAGTTCTTTCAGGTTTTAGCAGTGCTGCCGCGATCCTTATTGCATTGAGTCAGGTTAGAAACCTGCTAGGTTTGGAAATTCAGCAGACGGACCACTTCTACGAATTATTTACGCAGCTGGCTCGTGCACTGCCGCTGACTAATCTGCCAACTTTAGCAATCAGTGCTGGAAGCATTCTATTGTTATTAGTATTTCAATATATGTTGCCTCGTGTCTTCAAGTTGCACAAAAATCGGCCATCTACCTTGGCGCAGTCAGTGACACGGAGCGGTCCACTATTCGCAGTGATCTTTGGAACCGCAATCGTAGCCATGTTTGATCTTGGGAATACGAGTGGGGTAAATATCCTTGGAGAAATTCATCGAGGATTACCAAATCTATCTTTGCCGATACTTGGCAGTCTAGATTATCAATCACTCTTTCCTCTCGCGCTAACAATCAGCTTTGTGGGATTCCTTGAAAGCATTTCTGTGGCAAAAACTCTCGCGTCGAAAAGGCGGCAGAGTGTCGATCCTAACCAAGAGCTCATTGCGCTTGGAGCGGCCAACGTAACGGCAGGTTTGTCGGGAGCGTATCCGGTCACTGGTGGGTTCAGTCGCTCGGTTTTGAATTTTTCAGCTGGGGCAAACACCGGTTTCGCGTCGTTAATCACTGCGGTGCTGATCTCGGTATCCGTGTTGTTTCTAATGCCGCTGTTTTATTATTTGCCGCACGCTGTGCTATCATCTATCATTATGATTGCAGTTGCCGGATTCATTGACTTCGCGACACTGCGCAGACTCTGGCGCTACAACAAAGCTGATGCAGCCGCGTTGATTTTCACTTTCTTTTCCGTGCTAACAATTGGGATCGAGAAAGGCATTCTCCTTGGAGTATTTTTGACTATTTTTCTCTATCTGTGGCGAACAAGTCGCCCACACATGGCGGTCGTTGGCCGAGTTCCAAATACGCAGCATTTCCGTAATGTATTGCGCCATGATGTGGAGACTTTGCCTAACGTCCTCATGCTTCGCGTCGATGAGAGTCTTTATTTTGTTAACGCGAAATATGTGGAAGACTATGTGCTTTGCGCAATTGGAAAGAGGCCACTTATGCAGCATCTCGTATTGATTTGTAGTGCAATCAATTTCATAGATGCCAGTGCGCTTGAGACACTCAGTAGTCTGATCACGCGCTTGCACGATGGTGGGATCAAACTTTATCTCACCGAAGTGAAAGGGCCACTGATGGATCGGTTATCACGTACGGAGTTTATCGATCAATTAGGACGCGAACGAGTTTTCATGACGACTCAAGAGGCTTACCAAAAATTCGCCACTGAAGCGCAATCACCAATACACAGCACGTATCAATCAAACAGTGGCGATCTTAAGGCAGCCGATAATAAAATATAATATTGGAGAGTTGTTAAATTTGCTTCTAATATTAATGTGCTAACATTAACTAAAGTAGAAACCTTATGAGGTTACATGAGAGAGCAACATCAGCTACCAATCACCTCAGGATAGCTTTACATAATGACAGATGACTTAGTTAGACTGTTCCAAATCTCTTATCGTTTTCCGTCAACCTAAATTGGCTTTTGGCTACGCATAATTTGCTATTTGTAAATATTTGATTACCCAGAAATTGAAATGATGCGCAAGGTCGCAAACGGGAATGAGTGAGAAAATTAATCATTTCGTCATAGCGTGCTTGATTTGATACGCGGAAAGTTCAAGAAAGCGCCCCGCCAATGCTGCGTGAGATCCGGCTTCATGGAACGCAAAACTATTCAGTTTCTGAAAATCTTCCCTCTGCGCGGCCCGAGTTTGTGGACATATCGCCCGATTCTTGAGGCGTGGGTGGACATTGGGGACCTAGAGGATTGTCCGTCGAATGTGATTCCGGGTTTTGTCGAGCGTTTGTGTTCGTGGGTGCCGAGCTTATCGGAGCACCGTTGCAGCTATGGAGAACCGGGCGGGTTTGTCAAAAGGTTGCTAGAGGGGACCTGGCCAGCCCATATTCTTGAACATATTACACTGGAACTTCAGAATCTCGCCGGAGTTCCTGGTGGTTTTGGTAAAGCGCGCGAAACCAGCGAGCGCGGGATTTATAAAGTAGTGGTTAGCGCGTGGCAGGAAGATGTCACACGATCCTCATTAGAAGAGGCAAGAGATCTGGTCATGGCCGCGATTGAGGACAGGCCATTTGATGTGGTGGCAGCGGTTGAACGCCTGCGTGAACTAGCAGCTAGTCGTGTCTTGGGGCCGAGTACCGCTTGCATTGTCGCCGCTGCGGAAGACAAAGACCGCAGAATCCCATCAATGCGTCTTTCATCTGACAATTTAGTGCAGCTCGGATACGGAGTGCACCAACGCCGGATTTGGGCGGCAGAAACCGACCTGACAGGTGCGATTGCAGAAGGCATTGCGCGAGATCCAGACCTAACATATCAATTATTAGTAACTTGCGGATTACCTGTTCCTAAGAGATCGCTGGTGCAAAATGCAAACGAAGCTTGGGACGTGGCTCAAGACATGGGTCTGCCCGTGCTAGTCAAGCCCAGCGATCACGGCCCGTGTGATCGGGGCGTCAAAGCATTTACGGAAAATGAAATTAAGACGGCCTACCGGAATATTGCTGCCCACGGCGATCAAGTAATCGTGGAGAAGATAGTTCCCGGCAAACTTTACCGACTTTTAGTTGTGGGGGGCAATCTAGTAGCCGCAGCGCGATTAGATGCGGGTGTGGGATCTTCCAATCTTCCCAATGCGGCCACCGATGTCACGAGTGAAATACATCCCGTGACTACTGAAGCAGCTTGTCTGGCGGCAAAGATCGTGGGTCTCAATATTGCTGGCATTGATATTGTGTTAGCTGATCTGGATCTACCTATTTCGGTAAGTAACGGCGCTATTACCGGAGTTCATGCAGCACCCGGATTAATCACACATCTACAACCCGCGTCTGGCTCGCCACGACCTGTTGGGCGAGCGATTATTGAAAGTCTGTTTCCTAACGGTGATGACGGACGCATTCCGGTGGTAGGTGTTAGTGGATCAAGAGGAACCACCGTAGTCGCTCGCATGGTTGCGGAATTTCTTCGTTTGAGCGGCAAACAAACCGGTCTAGCCTGTGGCGACGGATTGTTTTTCAACCGCAGACGAGTGGAGACTTCAGATTGTGCGAACTGGCATTCAGGGCGGCGTATTCTAATGAATCCTTCAATCGAGGCGGCTGTGATAGAAAACAGTGGGGATGTTATTCTAGGTCAAGGTCTGTCTTATGATCGCTGCCAAGTAGGTGTGGTGACTGAAATTTTGCCCGAAGATCATTTTGGGAGATATTATATTGATACCTCAGAAAAGCTTTTTCAAGTAATGCGCACTCAAGTGGATGTAGTGTTACCGCAGGGCGTGGCGGTTCTGAATGCAGAAGATGAAATGGTTTTAAACATGGCTCCCTTGTGTGATGGTGAGGTGATATTATTTTCCCTCGATCCAGCATTGCCAGCTATCACTAATCATCTGGAAGACGGTGGACGTGCAGTGACCGTCTGTGACGGCAATTTGATGCTGATGGTAAACCCAGAAGAAAAAATTCTGATAGCATCACTAATCAATATCCCATTCCTATCAAATATAGGTGAGCCATTTTTCCAGACAAGTTTGCTTGCGGCCGTGGCTGCAGCATGGGCGCTGGATATCGATATTCACGTGATTCGAACAGGTGTAGAGACATTTTCCAGCGAATTCACCGATCCTAGCATATCCAATTTATCATATCTTGATGCTTCCTTATCTATGACGCTCCGCGCATGAAAATTCTCAATCCCAGAGCCCTTCGTGGTCCTAATCTATGGAGTTTGCACACCTCGATCCAGATCGTAGTCGAGTGTACAGAAGACGAACTACGGATAGATGATATGCCGGGTTTTGAAGAACGCCTCCGCGAACGTTTTCCACAAATTGGTCCTTTTGATGCCAGTGCAGGAATGGCCTCTGTATTGGAACTTGCTGCGTTAGGTCTTCAGGCGCACGCGGGATGTCCTGTCACTTTCAGTCGCTCGGTTGCCACTGTAGAACCAGGAATCTATCAAGTGGTGGTGGAGTACACCGAGGAAGCTGTTGGCAGGTTGGCAATGCAATTAGCTGAAGAATTGTGTAACGCAGCTAAAAACCAAACGCATTTTGATCTGATAGACTCATTAAGCAGACTGCGTGAACTTGACGAGGAAGTGCGACTTGGCCCCAGCACCGGAGCCATTGTCTCCGCCGCTCTTGCCCGACATATTCCTTACCGCAGACTCACCCAGGGCAGTCTTGTCCAATTCGGTTGGGGCAGCAAACAGCGCCGAATTCAGGCAGCAGAAATGGACACGACGAGTGTGATCGGTGAGTCTATCGCTCAGGACAAAGAGCTCACTAAATTTTTGTTGGAATCCGCAGCAGTCCCGGTGCCGAAAGGACGACCAGTCAAAGATGCAGAGGATGCATGGATAACAGCGTGCGAAATTGGTGGACCAGTAGTAGTCAAGCCACGGAATGGAAATCAGGGTAAGGGAGTGGCGGCTAACATCGAATCGCGCGACAACGTGATCACTGCTTACTCTGCGGCTTGCGAAATCAGCCCGCAAGTGATGGTAGAACAATTTCTTACTGGTAATGATTACCGATTGTTAGTTATCGGAGGTCGTCTGATTGCCGCTGCGCGGCGTGACCCTCCTGCCGTCATCGGCGATGGTGAGAAGACAATTCGAGAACTAGTCGCAGATGTCAATGCAGACCCACGCCGCAGCAGTGGTCATGCCACTTCTCTAACAATTATTAGACTTGATGATATCGCGATAGCGACCTTGGCAAAACAAGGCTTATCCGCCGATTCAGTGCCGCACAAAGGAAGTCGTGTGATTATGCGGAACAATGCTAATCTTAGTACAGGTGGCACTGCGACTGATGTCACAGACGATGTCCACCGTGATATTGCAGCTCGTGCAGTTGATGCTGCTAGAATAGTCGGGCTTGATTTGTGTGGTGTGGATGTGGTTTGCGAGAGCGTTCTTAAGCCGCTAGAGAATCAATCGGGAGGAGTCATCGAAGTGAATGCGGCTCCTGGATTGCGCATGCATCTTGAACCTTCGTTTGGAAAAAGTCGTGCTGTCGGTGAGGCGATTATTTCAAACATGTTTACAGACCACGACAATGGTCGCATTCCAGTAGTCGCTGTGGCTGGGACTAATGGCAAAACCACGGCCGTGCGATTGATAGCCCATCTGATTTCTCTCACAGGGAAACGCACGGGCATGACCAATACAGACGGTGTTTACATTTCTGGAAAGCGAATCGATACAGGTGATTGCAGTGGTCCGCGGAGTGCACGCAATGTGTTATTTCATCCCGAAGTGGACGCCGCAGTATTTGAGACTGCCCGTGGTGGCATTCTGAGAGAAGGCTTGGGATTTGACCGCTGCAATGTGGCCGTCGTTACTAACATTGGATCGGGCGATCACTTGGGTATGAATTTCATCAGCACCGTCGAGGATCTAGCAGTTGTCAAACGAGTAATCGTTAGAAGCGTATTGCCAGATGGTGTGGCAGTGCTCAACGCAGCAGATTCAAATGTCGCCTCGATGGCGAATGCTTGTCCGGGTTCAGTCACATTTTTCGCCCTTGATCGTCATGAAAGCGTGCTTGCAAAACACCTCGCTCAAGGCAAGCGCGGTGTGTTCGTTGAGGATGGCCACATTGTGGCAGGAAAAGGCAAAGCACGTTACCGAATATCGTTAGGAAAAATTCCAATCACCCAAGACGGCGCGATTTTATTCCAAGTGCAGAATGTGATGGCCGCCACAGCCGCCGCGTGGGCTTTAGGAATCCCGTGGGACATCATCCGTCGTGGATTGGCCTCATTTGTCGCGGACTCACAAACTGCGCCAGGACGTTTCAACGTCTTCAAACATCGTGATGCCACCGTCATTGCAGACTACGGCCACAATCCGGATGCTATCCGCGCATTGACACAGGCGATCGAACATTTACCTGCCAAGCGTCGTTTCGTGGTGATCAGCGGTGCTGGTGATCGTCGGGATTGTGATATCACCGAACAAACTCGGATCCTCGGTGATGTTTTTGATGAAGTACTACTCTATCAAGATTTGTGTCAGCGGGGACGCGCAGATGGAGAAGTTCTGGCACTTTTGCGGCAAGGGTTGAGTCACGCGAGAAGAACCAGCCACTCCGAGGAAATTCGCGGTGAATTCCTAGCCATCGATACAGCACTTTCCCGCCTAAACTCAGGCGATCTTTGTCTGATTCTTATCGATCAAATCGAAGAAGCCCTCGCGCACATCACGATGCGGACCCAGATGTCCGAGCCGCGCAGTGTTCGCAAGCAGCGCAGCTCGGGCTGAATTTCATAACATCTGTTGGGATCCACTTCATGATTAGTCATTCTAGCACAAGAATTCGTGCTATCTGAATGTGGAAGCCGGGTTCACTTTTTCTTTTTGGCATCAAGGCCTTCTTTGACCTTTGTTTCGAGGTCATCGTAGAGAGCGGGGTCGGCTTTGATCAATTCTTTGCAGGCATCACGGCCTTGGGCGAGTTGGGTGCCGTTGTACGAGAACCATGAACCGCGCTTTTGGATAATTTCCATTTCCAAGGCGAGGTCTAGCAGAGATCCAGTCGAGGAAATCCCCTCGTTGTACATGATGTCGAATTCCGCCTCGGTGAATGGTGGGGCAACTTTGTTTTTGACGATTTTGATTTTGGTGCGGTTGCCGGTGACGGTGCCGTCGGTGGCTTTGATCTGGCCGATGCGGCGGATATCCACGCGGACAGAGGCGAAAAACTTGAGCGCCCGCCCGCCGGGAGTGGTTTCTGGATTACCGAACATGACGCCGATTTTCTCGCGGATCTGATTGGTGAAAATGCAGACCGTGCGAGCTTTAGAAATCAGTGCGGTAAGCTTGCGCATGGCGGCACTCATCAGGCGGGCCTGTGCACCGACAGTCGAGTCGCCAATTTCACCATCCAGTTCTTGTCTCGTGACAAGCGCAGCAACCGAGTCGAGCACGATGACATCAATCGCATTCGAGCGCACGAGAGCCTCACAAATTTGCAGTGCTTCCTCGCCTGACGAGGGTTGGGAAATCAGCAGGTCATCGAGATTGACGCCGAGTTTGCGAGCGTATTGAGGATCCAGTGCGTGTTCGACATCAATGAAGGCTGCGAGGCCACCGCGTTTTTGTGCTTGGGCGATGGCGGTGAGGGTTAGGGTGGTTTTGCCGGAGGATTCCGGGCCGAACACCTCGACGATACGCCCGCGGGCAAATCCGCCGACGCCGAGTGCGCGGTCGATGAGTAGGTTGCCAGTGGGGATGACATCGACATCGACGCATTTGTCATCGCCGAGTCGCATGATTGCGGCCTCACCGAATTCTTTTTGAATGTGGGCGATGGCGAGGTCCAGATTGCGTCTGCGGGCGTCTTGGAGTTTTTCGTTTGCGGTTTCTTCGGGTGTTGCTTTAGCGGCCATATAGGTGGTGTTTGGTGTTGGCAGAAAACTAGGCAGTTTTTTTTTCGACGCAAGAAAAAAGATGTTCGCCCGAACAAAAAGTTGTCTCTTGATTGGAATGATTGGGGTGCAACGGTTCATTCGGCAAACAAGGCTTGGAATAATCTGGGGTTGCTGCACTCTCACGTTTGTCATGAATGCGGGCGTAGTGATCACTTTGATCCTCGGGTTGATTTTTCAGCTTGGTTGGATGGCTCCGAGTGAGCGTCTCGTTTCTGCTTGTGAGATGGAACTCGGTGCCTGTGAGTGTTGTGCAAATGGTTCGCACTGCGCATGTGTGTCGAGCAATGAAACGGAGCATCAGCAGCCACTACCAGCTCCTCTGGACAAGCAGGGCGAGTTGAAAGCTCCAGTGATGAGTCGTGTGGAAACGCTTCTGAAGCTGATAGAGGTGCGCCACTTTGCCTCGTTGTCAGAGCCGCAGTTAGAATTTCTGGATAATTCATTGGCTGGATTCCGCGGAATGCGCCTTTCGGTAGCATTCTGTAGTTATGTCATATAAGTGTGTGCATTGTTAGTCGTACTGTACCCGTAAATCTTCGTCGTTCAGCGGCGTGAATGGTATCGCGTACTTAGAGATTCGTTTTTTGAACCCTCACTTATATGATTTATGTTCCCGATTCATCGGTTTTTACTCGGCTTTGCTGTGGCCGCGAGTCTGCTCCATGCAGGCGAATCACAGTTAATCAATGATAGATTTTTATCTCGTCTTAGGGCTGAGGCAGCGCGCGTGCATCCATCCGTCGAGGCTGGAAATCAGCGCGCAAATGCTGCGGCTTACGACGTGAGAGCAGTCCGCTTGTGGGATGATCCAATGGCTGGCGTCTCGTTGATGGTTGCGGAGAAAATGATGCGACAGGACGAAGGCGACACCGTGATTGGCATCGAGCAAAAGCTGCCCAAGCCTAGTATGTTTGCGGCACGTGTCGGCAAGGCCGAGGCCATGCACCGCGCTGAGCTGGCCATTTCGCGCGGCTCGACTCTAGCTGCTGAGGCCGAAGCCGCACGCTCCGCAATCGAAATTGCGTTAGCAGATGAGTCGATCACGCTTCAACAAACACAAATCACATGGCTGACAGCGATGGCGGAAAACGCGAGACAGATGGCGACTGATCCGATGGGTTCGAGCACTGAGGCGTTGCGCATGGAAACGGAATTAGCAAGAGAACAACAGATGCTAGATGCCATGCGCCGAACCCGAAAAAACTTTGCTAGCAAACTCAATTTGACACTCGGCAGGGATTTGGATTCTTCATGGCCTGCATTAAAACTTCCTGCCGTGCCGCCGCCAGTGCCGCTTGCACTAGCAGAAATCGCACGTATTCCACATACGAACCCCAAAGTGCGAGCGATGAAGGAAATGGTTGGAGCCGCGAATGCCGAAACACGCATTGCCGACCGTGAGAGGCTGCCTGAATTTTCAGTCGGGATTGACACCGCTATCTACTCTGGGACTGGAGAAGCTCGCAGCGCAGCGGTCGGGCTTAAGATGACCTTACCATGGTTCAATGATCGTTCCTACAAGGCCGGAATTTCTGCGGCAAAAAGCCGTGAAATCACAGCAGAGAAAGATGTAGAAACGATGCGCCGTGAAATTGCTGCGATGGTTCTAACCGCAGCCACAGAGGCTGCAAGCGCCGCTGCCCAAGCTCGCGCTTATTCTGGTGAAATTCTGCAAAAAGCCACTCTAGCAGCGCAAACCACCGAAGCCGCATGGATCAGTTCGAAGCTTCCGTTGACCGACCTCCTAGATTCCTCGCGCGCCTTGTTTTCTATCCGTTTAGAACAACGCCGCATGATTGCCATGCAGCTTGCCGCACTTGAAGAACTCCGCACCCTCGTCCCAAATCGATAATATATGAAAACGTTTATCACCATCCTCATCACCGCACTGTTAGCAGTAGCAGCCACTTGGTTCACCATGGGAAAATTCACCGCAGCACCAAGCGTTACCTCCGCTGAACGCAAGGTGCTGTTTTACCAAAGCGCCATGCATCCGTGGATCAAGAGCGATAAACCAGGCCGATGCACCATCTGCGGCATGGAACTCACTCCAGTTTACGAAGGGGAAAAAGGCCTCGATGAATCGAGCGGAGGTGAAATTGTCGTGCTTACACAGAGCCAAATCCAAGTGTTGCACGTTCAAACTGCTGAGGCAAAAAAACATCCGTTAGTAAAGTCTCTAGCAGTCGCAGGGGTGATTGATGACAACACAATGCGTCATCGCGTTCTATCAGCTTACGTGGATGGTCGAGTTGACAAGTTGCATTTGAATTATCTCGGAGCAGAGGTTTCCGAAGGCCAGCCGCTGGCAGAATTTTACAGCCCGTCGCTGTTGCAGGCAGAGCGCGAATATCGCCAACTCAGCGGCGAACTTCGAAAAAACACCGCTCTCCGACTTCGTCAAATGGGACTGAATCCCGCGCAGATCGAAATGCTAGAGCAGAAAACTACAGACTCGCTCACCTCACAGATCCTTTCGCCTATCAGCGGGACAGTTGTTTCCCAATCGGTATATGAAGGCCAATACGTCTCCACCGGCGATCAACTTTTTGAGATCGCTGATTTCAGCACGATGTGGTTTAACTTTCGTGCGTATGAGCAAGACATGCCGTGGATCAAAACGGGATTAGTGGTTAGAGTCACCACGCCTTCGCTGCCTGGTAAGAATTTCAACGGAAAAATCACCTTCATTGATCCAAATTTCGATGAAGCCACTCGCTCTACGCAAGTGCGTGTCGATTTGGAAAATCCACTCGTCAACGGCAAACGCGAACTGCTTCATCGACTCTATGCTGATGGTGTAGTAGAACTCGATGCGCCCACCGTGCTAACAGTCCCGCGTTCTGCGGTGATTGAAACCGGGCCGGAGGCGGTGGTGTATATTGAACAAAGCAGCGGGGTTTACGAACATACCGTTTTGAAAACTGGCCGTCGTGGAGACACTCTGGTGGAAGTTCTATCTGGAATCGAGGAGGGCGAAAAAGTAGTGACTAACGGAAACTTGCTGATTGATGGTCAGGCGGAAATGAACCGTGCTTTTATGACACCGCCAGAAGTTCAATCACCTGCCACCAGTCATTTCACATTGAATGACGAGCAGAAAAAATCCATCGCCCACTTCCTCAAAGTTGCAGACGCGATGTCGGCCGCACTCGCCGCCGATGATCTTGCTGGCTTCAACATTGCTGCCAAACCCACAATGGAAACCACGAGCAACATGATTAAGCTGCTAGATCCAATCGTGATGGATATGGCAGCTCTGGAAAAATCCCGTCATCTTCATGATTTCGGTGATATTCAATCTGCGCGAGTGGCATTTCATCAATTTTCTGTAGCCGCAACCGCCGTGCTCGAACCTCTGCGCAAAGCGGGTGAAACACCTGCTTTTCAAGTCTATCAATGTGGCATGGTGAACGAAGCAATTCCCGATGCGCCAAAAAAAGGTCGCTGGATCCAGACCAACGAAAGAGTCATGAAAAATCCATTTTTCGGCAAGGAAATGGCGGATTGCGGTGATGAAATTAAACCCTAGAAAACGATGATTGAAAAAATAATTGAATGGAGTTTGAAGAACCGTTTCCTCGTCATTTGTGGAACGCTAGTTCTCATCGCACTTGGTGTGCGAGCTATCTATCTAACGCCTGTCGATGCAATCCCGGACCTCACGGAAAATCAAGTATTGGTTTATGCTGATTGGATGGGACGCAGCCCGCAGGAGGTGGAAGATCAAGTCACCTATCCGCTCACCACAGGCTTGCAGGGACTCGCGGGGGTGAAAGAAGTGCGTGCGACTTCGATGTTTGGATTTTCTCTAGCAACGATTATCTTCGAGGACAAGGTTGATACGTATTTTGCCCGAGCGCGGGTGCTAGAACGCTTGAATTTCCTCCAAGGATCAATGCCAGATGGTGTAAAAGTGCAACTTGGTCCGGATGCTTCAGGTCTTGGCTGGGTCTATCAGTATTATCTGCATGTCGATCCAGAAAAAGCGGAGAACGGCGGTTCTGATCTAGCTCAGCTCCGCTCGCTACAAGATTGGTACATCCGATATCAGCTTGCGAGTGTTCAGGGCGTGGCGGAAGTGGCCAGCATCGGTGGCTTTGTAAAACAGTATCAAATCGAACTTTCTTCAACGAAAATGCGCGCGGCTAACATCACGATGATGGAAGTTCTAACCGCAGTGCAGGACTCCAATCTTAATGTGGGAGGAAAAACCGTCGAGGAAAACGGCGCGGAATTCGTGCTGCGCGGCATCGGCCTTATCACTGGGCCAGAAGATCTCGAACTCGTCACGGTGAAAGCCAAGGAAGGCACGCCGATCTATCTGAAAGACATCGCCACGATCCAAATTGGCGGTGATTATCGGCGCGGCGCGCTTGATCTAAACGGACAAGAGGCGGTGGGCGGCACCGTCGTCATGCGGACGGGCGAGAATGCCAAGGCTGTTATCGAGCGGGTGAAGGAAAAGATAGATGAGATTGCAGCGAGTTTGCCGCCTGGTGTCACGATCCGCCCATTTTATGATCGCAGTGAATTGATAGACCGAACCATCGATACACTCAAGCACGCACTCTTCGAGGAAATCATCTTGGTCACGCTGGCGCACATCATTTTCCTCTGGCATTTTCGCAGCATTCTCATTGTCACGCTGCCGTTGCCGGTATCGATCTTAATTTCATTTTTGTTGATGAAAGAGTTTGGCATCACTAGCAACATCATGTCCCTAACTGGAATCGCAGTTGCCATCGGTGTGCTGGTGGATGCGGCGATCGTCGTGACAGAAAATGTCATCCGTCACTGCGAACAGGCGGAAGACGAAAAAGGCCGACCACTCACCCGACCGGAGACGTGGGACACCACGCTGGTGGCTTGCAAACAGGTAGGAAGACCGATTTTTTTCGCGATGGCGATCATCATACTGGCGTTTGTTCCGGTATTTGCGCTGAGCGGGCAGGAGGGAAAACTTTTTCATCCGCTGGCCTTCACCAAGACCTTTGCGATGATTGGCTCAACGTTGTTAGCTGTTACCTTGGTGCCGGTGCTGTGTTCATTGTTAGTACGTGGTCCATTCCATTCTGAAGACAAAAACATGGTGATGAAACTGTTGCTGCGTATTTATGAACCCACACTCGATTGGGCGCTCAATCATCGCAAGACGGTATTATCTTCGGCTTTTCTGATCTTGTTATTTTCGTTAGTCTTGGCGTTTGGATTGCCCCGCACCACGGTCAAAAACATCCGCGACGCTGGCTACCCACGTGTCGCGGACATGGTCGCTGGATTTGGCAAGGAGTTCATGCCGCCGCTCAACGAGGGCAGCCTGCTCTACATGCCAGTGATGATGCCAAAAACTGGCCTCAAGGAAATTCAGCGTGTGATGTCATGGCAAGATAAAGTCATTGCCGCAACACCTGAAGTCGAGACGGTCGCGGGCAAGCTCGGTCGTTTTGAAACGGCGACTGATCCGGCACCGACGGAAATGTTGGAGACCACCATCATGCTCAAACCGGAATACATTCCTAACGGAAGATTTGGGGTGAAACGCAATCCCGAGTGGCGTGACGGCATGACGATAGAAAAACTCAAAGCCGAACTCACCGAGAAGATGAAGCTAGTCCCCGGTTACGTTCCTGCTCTGCTTCAGCCGATAGAAAATCGGATTCTCATGCTTTACACCGGGATTCGCGCCCAAGTCGGCGTGAAAATCTACGGCGATAATCTCGATGCGATCCAGCGCAAGGCATTCGAGATCGAAAAACTGATCAAAGGCATTGATGGCGCTGCTGGCGTTTCGCCATCGCGAGTGCAAGGCAAGCCGTATCTCAATATTGAAGTGGATCGCAAAGCGATGGCGCGCTACGGCTTGAGTGCGAAGGATGTGCTAGATGCCGTGGAAATTTCTATCGGCGGAAAAAATGTTAGCACTACCATCGAAGGTCGCCAGCGATTTCCGATTCAGATTCGTATCGAACGCGGCGAGCGCGATGATATCGACAAGCTGAGCCGTATTCTTATCGCAGCCAAATCTGGCATGGTGGCTAACACTTCGAGTCCAGCGGATAGTAATGCGGCAGTGGAAAATGCATACATCCCACTCGGCATGGTTGCAAAAATCACGCGCAGCATTGGAGCGAATGAAATCGCTTCGGAAAACGGCAGGCTGCGTTCCTACGTGCAAGCCAATGTTCAGGATCGCGACCTTGGCGGTTTCGTTCAGGAGGTTGAGCAGAAACTCAAGGACGTGAATTGGGAAGGCATGACCTACAAGATGACGGGCGATTACGAAAACCAGCGCCGTTTTGTCAAAACGATGCAGGTAGTTTTCCCGATCGTATTGCTGGTGATTTTTGTGTTACTTTTCATCGTCTATCATAGTGCACTGGAAGCGGCGCACGTGATGTTAGCAGTTCCCTTTGCGCTGAGCGGCGGGGTGTTGTTGCAAAAAATGTTAGGCTACAATTTCAACGGCGCGGTCTGGGTCGGCTACATTGCTCTCTTCGGGACCGCCGTGCAAACTGGTGTGGTGATGGTCGTCTATCTGGAAGAAGCGGTGAAAGCACGCATCGCAGAAAAAGGCGCAGCATTCACTCGTGAGGATCTCGTCCAGGCTGTGAAAGACGGAGCCCGCCTCCGCCTTCGCCCGAAGGTTATGACTGTTGCCACCATCGTTGCCAGTCTGTTGCCCATCATGTGGAGCCACCGCCAAGGTGCGGAAGTCATGAAACCTCTCGCCACTCCCGTGATTGGTGGGATGATTTCCAGTTTGATCCACATTCTCATCGTGACACCAGTGATTTTTCTTTGGTTGCGAGAACGAAGCAGCAAGCACCTGCGTCACTCAGAATGAAATGACCCATGGCCTCGGCAGGGAGATGCGGAGGCGTCACATTGATCAGGCTGGGAAGCATCCATATGCACTCAATCATGCGGCTGGGACTCGGTTTGGGGGCTCGCCCATTTTTTTGCGTTTTCTGACAAATTTCTAAGTTTTTCTCATCAATCATGCCAGTGACAGAGAGTTCATTAGAGTTAGTTTTGGCGGTGTTTTACTTTTCTTAATTTTTAGCTACGCGTATTTTGCTATTTTTAATGCATTTTGTGCTTGATCCACGAAGCCAGATAATATTTTTTGCTCATATGTTGATCCGTTTGACGACTAGCTATCGGTTAGCTAGTGGTTATTTCTGGCTCAACAGACATTTCTCACAACTACGAAATTCCCCACTAGACCCCTAATTCCATGAAACCAAAAGCAAATAACAGATTCATCTCGCAAACCGTTCCAGCCCTCATCATCGCCACGATTGGCGCGACGATGCCAACTCAAGCCGGTCATCTTGGCAAAGGCGGAGATGGTGCGAGTGGCGCAAATTCTATCGCTGGTGGCACCGGTGGGTCTCTATCCAATTCTGGTGCAGCCGGAACTTCGACCGGAGCGGCCGATAGCGCGGGCGGCGGCGGCGGTGGCGGTGGTGCCACAGCAGCTGGTGGAAATGGCGGAAATGGATCAAACTTCACTGGCGGTGCAGGTGGCGCAGCCGGAGCTGCAGCAGTCGGCGGTGTCGGCGGTGCTGGCGGCAATGGCGCACGGCCAGCCAACAATGGCGCCGGAGTCAATACCCAAGGCGGTGGCGGCGGCGGCGGCGGTGGCGGTGCTCACGGTGTGAATGCTCCGCTTGTTGGCGGAGCAGTGAATTACACCGGCGGTGCTGGCGGCACTGGCGGAGACAATGACGCAACTGACGGCCCGGACGGTGTCGGCGGTGCAGGTGGCGGTGGTCAAGGCGGCTACGGCGTGATCACCACCTCTGGTGTTCAACAATTTCTTACTGCGAACATTTTCACAGGTGGCGCAGGTGGCGCGGGCGGCAATGCAATCGCCGCAGGTTCAGCGGCCGGTAACGGCGGCAGCGGTGGAGTGGGCCTATATGCCACTTCTGGAACAGCAAAAATTACGTCTCCAGCAAACATTTATGGTGGTCAAGGCGGCGCGGGCGGAACTGGCGCAGCAAATGCTGGCGCAGGTGGCGCAGGCGCAGCCGGTGGAACGGGCGTTGCGCTCACAAATGGTGCCACTTTCGTGAATAATGGAGAGATCCAGGGCGGCCAAGGTGGCACCGGTGGTGCTGGTGGCGCAGGTTTGGGCGGCACACAAGGCGTAATCGGTTCGAGTTTAGCTCCCGCTGCGGCAGGTGCGAATGGCGCGAATGGAACCAACGGCGCAAATGGTAATCCAGCCGGCGCAGCCGCCGACAATGGCGCTGTCGGCGCGGATGGAATTTCCGGCACAGCAGGAGCTGATGCTTTGACTGGTGGAACCAATGGTGCGGCAGGTCCTGCCACCGCTGGTGTCCCGAATCCAGGCACCAACGGTGGTGCTGGAACCGATGGCGCGCCTGTCGCTGACGGTGTTGCGGCTTTGGTCCGCGCACCCGGTGCAAATGGTGCAGACGCGAATGTTGTTAGTTTAAATGGAAGTGCTGGCACAGCTGGCACTGATGGATTAGACGGAGTTCTCCCCGGAGCAGACGGCGGCAATGGCTCGGGCAGCCCGACCAATGCAATCAAAGGTCAAAACGGCCAAGCCGGTGGCTCGGCTGTGAACGGTCAAACAGGTTTCATCGGCGGCAATGGTTTTGCTGGAAATGCCGGTGGCCAAGGCATCACTGGTGGCACGGCTGAGACCGGAGCAACTGGTCAATCCGGTGTGTCGGGCGGAAACGCCCTCACTGCAGGCGGCAATGGCACGAATGGAACCAATGCATTTAACGGCGACAACGGGGGCAATGGAGCTTCTGGAAATACAGGCGGTGTCGCCACAAATGGACTCAACGGCTCGGAAGGCAACGCTGGTGTGGCTGGCGGTGCTGGCGGTGTCGGTGCAAATGGCACTCGCGGTGCAGACGGAACAAATGGCGCTGTTGGCGCGGTCGGTCTTGTGACTGGAATCGGATCCACGGTGACGAACAACGGCACCATCGTCGGCGGCAAAGGCGGCGAAGGTGGAGTCGGCGGCCAAGGCGGTCAAGGCGGCCAAGGTGGCACCGGCGGCGCTGGCCAAACCGGAGCAGCAGGTGGCAACGGCGGCCTTGCAGGCAACGGCGGCAATGGCAGCGCGGGTCTCAATGGCGGCAACGGTGGAGCTGGCGGCAACGCAGCAGCCGGATCGGCGGGTGGCGATGGCGCAAACGGCGGCATCGGTGGTCAAGGAGGCCAAGGTCAACAAGGCGGCGTCGGTGGAACCGGTGGAGTCGGTGGCAATGGCAGCGACGGTGGCTCAGGTGCCATGGGCGGAACCGGTGGTGCAGGCGGTAACGGCGGTGCCGGAATCGTCGGCGGAATCGGCGGCGCCGCAGGCGTCGCAGGTGATGGTGGCAATGGCGCAGCAGGCGCAAATGGTACAAACGGTGACGCTGGCGATAATGGCGTGGACGCGGTGCCTGTGGATGGAGTTCCTTTTGAAGGGTCTGCTGCAAGCGGCTCGAATCCTGTCGTGAATGGAGCGGCTGGGGGCAATGGTGAGCCAGCAGCCCCACAACTCGGCACGGGCACCACAGGCACGGCCGGGCCGGCTCCACTCTCACCCTCTGGTCCTGCCGGAACAGGTGGAAATGGTGGCGACAACACCACCGTGCCTCCTCAAGCTGCAAATGGACCTGACGGCAGTGACGCAAATGACTCAGAAGGTGGCGCGGATGCCACGGCTGGCTTACCCGGCACCGACGGGGCAACCGGAGGAGTGGGTGGTAACGGTGGAAATGGCACAGATGGTGTCGATGGAGCAATCGGCAACAATGGCGGCGTCGGTGGCACAGGTCCCGACGGCAACGCTGGAAATGCTGGCCTTACCGGAGATAACGGCTCAGAAGGCGACGATGGCGAAGACGGCCAAACCGGTGCAAGCGGACTCGCAGGAGCGGCTGGCACCGATGCGGTGGATGCCACGCACGGCCAAGACGGTGGAGACGGCGGCAATGGCGGCAACGGCGGCAATGGTGCCTTAGGTGGTACCGGTGGAGCTGGCGGAGCTGCTGCCGACGGCGGCATGGGCGGTCTTGGCGGCAATGGCGCAGTTGGCGGAGCCGGTGGCCTTGGCGGCATCGGTGGCTTTGGTGGCATCGGTGGCATCGGCGGCCTTGGTGGCTTCGGTGGCAACGGCAGCAATGGCGGCAATGGATCGAACGCAACCAACGCCGGCAACGGCGGAAATGGCGGCCTCGGTGGCTCCGGCGGTGCTGGTAGCGCAGGCGCCAATGGTGGCAGCGGTGCGGATGGCGCAGAAGGTGCCAATGGCGGCGCTGGCGGTCTCGCTGGCAACGGCGGTGATAGCGGACACGGTGGCCATGGATCTACGGGTGGCGTTGGCGTCGTGGTCGGTGAAAATACTTATCTAACTAACAGCGCGGACTCCCAGATCGCAGGGGGCGCAGGCGGTAAAGGGGCCAACGGAACAGTCGGCGGAACCGGTGGCACTGGCGGAACCGGCGGTGCAGGTGGCGACGGCGGTGCAGGTGGCGACGGCCAAAACGGTGGTCTTGGTGGTTCGGGTGCCGCTGCCGGTAACGGTGGCAATGGTGCCAACGGCGGCCTCGGCGCAAACGGCGGTGCCGGTGGCGACGGCGGCGATGGCGGCCTCGGCGGCAAAGGCGGAACTGGCGGAACCGGTGGAACCGGCGGCCTCGGTGGCCTCGGTGGTGACGGCGGCGAAGGCGGCGATGGCGGCCTCGGCGGAACCGGTGGCATCGGTGGAACCGGTGGAGCAGGTGCCGCAGGCGGTGCTGGCGGTGCCGGTGCAGCCGGTGGAGCTGGCGGAAACGGAGCGATCGGCGGCAACGGTGGAGTAGGCGCAGACGGCGGCGACGGAACTAATGGCGGTAATGCAGCCGCTGGCCAAAACGGTGGCAACGGCCAAGACGGCGGCGACGGCGGTGTCGGCGGCAATGGTTCGGATGGATCACAAGGCGGTGCCGGCGGAGTCGGTGGCGCAGGTGGTCAAGGCCAAACCGGTCAAGCGGGCAGTGCTGGCGGCGACGGCGGCAACGGCGGTGTCGGTCAACAAGGCGGCGACGGCGGAACCGGTGGTGATGGTACTCCTTCAGCCACTACTTCACGCACCAATGGTGCTGATGGCGGCGCAGCCGGAAATGGTGGCGATGGCGGCGCAGGTGGCAATGCCGGTAACGGCGGCCTCGGCGGCGATGGCGGCCAAGGTGGAACTTCTGGTAACGGCGGAGTCGGCGGAGTCGGTGGAGTCGGCGGAGACGCTGGCGATGGCGGCAACGGCGGCAACGGCGGCGACGCCGGTAATGGCGGCGATGCCGGAACGGCCGGAGTGGGTGGCGCCGCTGGCGATGGCAGCGATGGTGGCGACGGTGGCCAAGGCGGAGACGCAGGCAATGGCGGCCTCGGCGGCATCGGTGGCATCGGTGGTGATGGCGGTGCCGGTGGCGTTGCTGGCAACGGTGGCTTTGGTGGCGACGGCGGCAACGCTGGCAACGGCGGAGCAGCTGCCAACGGCGGCATCGGTGGCCAAGGCGGTTTTGGCGGCCTCGGCGGCATCGGCGGCCAAGGCGGCAACGCCGCAAACGGTGGCAACGGCGGCAATGCCAGCAATGGCGGCAACGGTGGCAATGCAGGTTCCGGCGGAACCGGTGGCAATGCCGCAAACGGTGGCAACGGCGGCGACGCCGGTGCTGGTGCTGACGCTGGCAACGGTGCAAACGGCGGTCGTGGCGGTGTCGGCGGAGCTGGCAGCAATGGCGGCAACGGCGGCAACGGTGGTGTCGGCGTAACGCTCGCCAGTGGTGCCACATTGAAAAATCTTGGAACGGTTCGCGGCGGTAACGGTGGCGCTGGCGGTTTCGCTGGTGGCTCAGGTGCTGCCGGAGCAGCCGGTCGCGGTGGAGCAGCTGGCAACGGTGGACTTGGCGGTGACGCAGGCAGCGCAGGCAGCGCAGGCAGTGCCGGCGCTCTAGGAACCGCTGGAAATATCGGACTCGGTGCCGCAGGTGGAACTGGCGGAGCCGCTGGCCTAGCAGGAGCTGCCGGAGTCGGTGGTGCAGCTGGAGACGGCGGTGCTGGTGGTGCCGGTGGCGCAGGCGGAAACGCGGGCCAAGCTGGCCTTGCCGGTTCACTCGGCGAAGGCGGAGTCAGCGGCGCAGCGGGTACCGTAGGTGCTGGTGGTGCGGGCGGAGCTGGCGGTGCCTTTGGTGCTGGTGGCGCAGCTGGGACAGTCGGAACTGGCGGAACTGCCGGAGCTGGCGGACTTGCTGGAACGGTCGGCACAGGCGGCCTCGGTGCCCTCGGCGGCACTGCGGGTGCCATCGGAACCGGTGGTGACGCCGGACTCGCTGGCAATGTCGGTGAAGGCGGCGATGGCGGTGTCGGTGGACTCGCAGGAGCTGCCGGAGCCGGTGGACTCGGCGGAGCGAATGGTGCCAATGGCACACCAGGTGATGGCGGAACGGGTGGAGAACCCGGCACCCCAGGCACAGGTGGAGACGGTGCTCCATCAGAATCTGAGGCCTCAGGCACTGACGGAAATTCCGGAGCTGGTGGAACTCCTGGCAATGGTGGTGTTGGCGGCTCGCCAGGAACCACACTTGCTGGCACTGGTGCCACGGGTACACTCGGCGGAGTTGGCGTCCAAGGCGAATCCGGTCTTCCCGGTGATTCTGGTCTAGCAGGCGAGCCCGGAACAGATGGACTCGACGGCGAAGCCGGAAACAACGGTTTAGTTAGTTCCAATGCTGTCGATGGAGTTGCCGGAGCTGATGGAGTCGCTGGAACAGCTCTTGGCGCCGGTGCTGTTGGCACCAATGGTTTGCCAGGAAATCTCGGATTTAACTCCGCTAACGGTCAAGTCGGTGCAACGGGCGCCAATGGCGTCAATCCTGGTGTCAATGGCGAAGACGGCGATGCTGGCATCGATGGTGCCGTTGGCATCGCTGGTGGCACTGGAGCCATCGGCGACATCGGTGAAGACGGCACTCAAGGACTTGCTGGCGGCACTGCCGGAAACGGTTCTGCCGGAGCCAATGGAAACAACGGCGAAGACGGTGAGATCGGATTCGACGGTGAAGACGGCCAGAGCGCATTTGGCGGAGTCGCTGGTGCTGGCGCAAATGACGGCGAAGACGGCTTTACAGGCGGTCTTGGTCAAGTGGGTTCCTTTGGATCCATTGGCGAAGACGGAGTCGGCGGCCTAGGCGCTGTCGCGGTCGTCGGCAATGGCAACTCCAAAGTCATCAACGATGGTCTCATCGCAGGTGGCCGGAACTTCGCATCAACGGTGCAAGCCGATGCCGTGGTCTTCAACAACGGCGGCAACACCATGGAACTGCACAGCAACTTCGCATTCGAAGGTGACGTGCTTACCGGCGGCGCTGGCAACGTGGACACCTTCGCCCTCGGCGGATCGGTGGATCAAAACTTCGATGTCACCAAGTTCGTTTCCTCTGCAACCACCAACGATGGCAACACCGAATATCAAGGCTTTGATGTCTTTGAAAAAGTCGGCTCCAGCAAGTGGACGCTCACGAATACTACCTCGCAACTCACCCCATGGACGATCTATGAAGGTGTGCTCTCGACATCCGCGGATGCCGCTCTGGGTGACACTGCTGGCGATCTCAACATCGACGGTGGAACTTGGCAAGTGACCGGCAACACGTTCACCACCACGACTCGCGACATCGTGCTAGGCGATAACAACCTGCTCGACGATGACCACCTAGTTAAGAATGGAATCGACATCGCTTCGGCAACTAACGTGTTCGAATACAACAAAGCCATCACAGGCAGTAACGGCCTGCAGAAAAAAGGTCTTGGAACCCTCGAACTCAATGCCGTCAACACCTACAGCGGTGACACCGACGTGCTTGTCGGCAAACTGGTCATCGGTGACAGCGTCGCCAATGCTGCTGCACGTGTGCAAGGTGATGTCTTGGTGTTCGATGGCGCGATTCTTGCCGGTCACGGCAATGTCGGTGGCGATCTCATCAACAACGGCACGGTGACTCCAGGCAACAGCTTCGGCACCCTGCATGTGGATGGCGATTACTACGCGGGCGAAGACGGTGGCACTCTAGCCATCGAACTCGACGGCCAATCCGGCCATGGCGTGATCCACGATCAACTCGAAGTCGGCGGAACCGCCTACCTCGAAGGCACCACACTCAAATTGGTCAAAAACCAGTTCGAAATGGATTGCGGTGATCAAGCACTGGTGATCGATGCCGATGAATACGATGGTCAGGTTGACTTGTTCGACATCAGCGCATTTGACGACCTCATGCTGTTTGATAACGGCACGGGCATCGTTTACGGCGTAGGTGTTGACAAAGACGAAGACCTCAGCGCTCTGGAAGGCCTCAATGATAACCAACAGGAAATCGCCTCAGCCTTGTCAGATGAAGTGTTGAACGATAAAAACTTCATCGATCACACCAAAGACTTCGACCAAGTCTTCCTCGCAGTAATGGAAGACTGCGACGAGGCAGGCAACGTGATCGATCAGCTTTCCCCCGAAGGCTATGCCGGTTTCGTGGACTACGGCATCCAAGTGACGCGCAACTACACCCGCACCGCCATGAACATGCCCGGCACACCGCCACAAGCGGATGCTCCGGCTCCAATCATGGAAAAAGGTGCTAAAGGTGCGATGGTGGCCGCCCCTGCGTCCTCCGTTTCGCGCAACACCCAAGTCTTCGGTGGTTTCAGCCACTACGATGGCGGTTCATCGTCCTCGGACAATGGCGCAGACTATGACATCACCAGCAACGGCGGAATCCTCGGCGCACGCCACACGATGGGAGACTTCTCCTTCGGCGGCTTCGTCGGATACGATTCAGGTGAGGTTTCCTCCGCCCTAGTCGATGCCGATGTCGATGGCTTCTTGGTGGGTGCCTTCGCTCGCTATCAGATCGAGAAACAGCACAACATCACCATCGACGGTGGAGTCACCTATGGCGACTACGACTTCGACGGTCAACGCCACACCATGTTCGGCACTGCCGACTTCGATGGCGGTGATACCTCGGTGTTCGACATCTTCATGTCCATTCAAGGAGATGTTTATAAAACCGACAAACTCCGTCTAACTCCATCGTTCGGTCTCCACTATTTGACCGCCGATACGGATGCCATCAAGGAATCCGGAATTGGAACGGCACTGGATGTCGAGTCGATGAACGAGGATGCCCTGCTAGCCGAGCTTGACCTCAAGCTCGAATACAAAGTGGCCTCTAACGTCCTGTTGTTCGGAAGCGTGGGTTATACCCATAACTTCATGGACTCCGAACGTGAAGTGGACGCCGCATTCGTCGGTGGTGGCACACCGTTCAGCGTGACCGCACCGGGCCTTGGCGATAATATCTTCTCCGCCAGCATTGGTGGTGTCTGGTATATCAACGAAGCCTGGAGCCTTGGTGGCGGATATCGCGCCGAGTTCAGCTCAGATGCTGATACTTCCAACTCCGTTGGCATCGGCGCATCCTACAGCTTCTAATCGAAATATCTGTTTAGTTTAGTATTGTTGTTCAGGCGCGGTGGTCCCATCCCACCGCGCCTTTTCTTTTCTCTATCGTGGCCCGGGCATTCTGCCCGGAGACTTGCACTGCGATTTGGGATCACTCTCACAACTCCGACCGCAGAGGAACCACTCACATCAAAATCCTTTAATTCTCGGTCATCAGCCATTTTGATTCTCATGCGAGGTCAGGTGTTCTGAGTGTGCGCGCACGACAGACGAGTTCTCGTGCGCGACAGGTCGATTCTCGGGCATGTCAGATCGATTCTCGGACATGTCAGATCGGTTCTCGAGCGTGTCAGATGGGTTCTCGAGCGTGTCAGATCGGTTCTCGAGCGTGACAGGTCGATTCTCGGGCATGTCAGATCGATTCTCGGACATGTCAAATCGATTCTCGGACATGTCAGATCGGTTCTCGAGCGTGTCAGATCGGTTCTCGAGCGTGTCAGATCGGTTCTCGAGCGTGTCAGATCGGTTCTCGAGCGTGTCAGATCGGTTCTCGAGCGTGTCAGATCGGTT
>ENA-OFCF01000243-OFCF01000243.1-metagenomes-genome-assembly--contig:-NODE-243-length-26651-cov-15.884118_pt1 | contig 26651 bp, 20 predicted proteins | sample MGYA00153387_OFCF01 | MGnify analysis MGYA00153387
CCTTGATAAGGGGAGGGCTGGGGCGGTCCCTGAGCTTGTCGAAGGGTGGGGTAAAGATCTCCGCAGCAACTCAAATAACTGGTGTATGAGAAGTGGTAGGGCTATTACCGGAGGCAGGGCTGATTTATGCTCTAGCGAAAAGTCCAAAATCCCTCTAGAACTATTAGATACTGGTGCGTTACGGCTTGCGCCGAACACACCCTACATCAAGCTAGCTGTCAACTGTCAACTGTTTACCTAGTTTGGCAATGCTAGATAAGGAAAACTAGCTTCCAATGGCTTGTGTCCTTGAGCGGCGTTACCTGGAGTGCCCTCGTAGGAGGCATTATCGCCAGTGATTTTGCCGTTGGTGAGGACGCTCAGAGTGATGTCGATGACATCATCCTTGATTAGCCGTCCGCGAATTGGGCTACCTTTGGCATTGAGAGCATTACCATAGCCACTCGCCCCAGTGGTATCGATCCGCATCACATCTGGTAGAAAGGCACCCAATAAAGCATTAGTCCTGGCATCATCATTGCCCAAGGCTTTGAGCGTGCGGACAGCTTCTGCGCCAATCGGTCCCGCAGCGGGGCTGAGATCGGCGGTAGGTGGCACGCTATTGAAGGCATTGAGCAAGTCATTGCTGACGATCAAGCCTTCATTGATGGCGGGACGGGCAAGGCGTTCTACTTGCTGGTACTTGCCAGTAGCTGGATCTCGGAGTGAAATCGTCTCCCAGATATCGTAGGTAGTGGCACCACTGCTACCTTGGAGAAATTGCTGCGGGATGCGAATAGCGATCGCATTGACGTTAAAACCTTTGAATGAATCCACCGCTTGAGCGGGTGGACGAAAGCCAACTGCGGGACCGAATCCCAGGGCACCAGCGCGAACTCGGAAGAATTGTTCGACATCAAAGACAAATGGGTCTTCGCGTAACCCCGCAAAGACAGAAAGCTTGGTACCACCGGATGACAATTGATTGACGATTGGTCTGGAGGCACCTAGCGGCGTGGTGCGGAGATTTGTGGCGGAGGTTTCTTGTCCATCTTTGATGACAGTCAACTTAATTTGTTGCTGTTGTTGCTCGTTGGGCGCACTAAATTCAAAGCGGAGGGTGATATCTTCTTGTCCGGTGGGTGTAGCATCCTTGTCGGCTACGCGAGTCAGTTTAAATTCATAACGGGCATTGGTACTAAAAAAATATTGCTGGCGGGCGATCGATCGCGGGTTGCTATTCATCACCAAGACTAGATCGCTGGGATTTGCACCAGGATTTTGATCTTGTTCCCGAAATGCGTATAAGTCGGTCAAATTGAGACTTCGACCTTTGAAATCAACCTCACCATCATCGTGATCGGAAGCCATCAGATATTGAGGTAAACTAGTGGCAGCAGCGATCGCGGCGATCGAGATGCCACCCAAAATTAGCGATTTTTTCCAGTTAAGTTTCGCAAACTTAAAAATTGCAAATGACATATTCAGATCTTATGGGTAATTAGACGGTGGATAGATTTGTGGCTCTATGCGAACATACGCTGCTAGTTGCAGAACGGATCTTTTAAGCTGTTTTGACGTTGATATTGACAACTACATCGTTGAAATCGCGATCGCCACCACCATATAGATCCTCTACGCCAAAAGTATTGTTACCTAGTAGGCGGAAATGATCGAGTTGGTCGGGGTTGGCACCGAGATAATTAAAGTAAGCATGAATCGCGTTAGGGTCAGTACTATTGTTATTGACATTTTTGCTGACAAAATCACTTAGTGAGCCTTGGGCGACGACTACGGGCGCGTAGAGTTTACCGCCAACTAGATCTTGATTAGTCTTACTATCGGCTTTACCTGCTTGCAATACCACACTTCTAATCGCTTCAATCGCATAGTTGGCATCACCAGGTTTGAGTGTAGTCCCACTGGCTAGTTTGATTGTCCCGATCGCATCTTCAACAGCATAAAAACCAATGTTGTTGTTATAGCCTGCGGAACTGGTGGTGGTAATATCTACCTTGAGTGGTGTAGCTGCAAAGCCAGTCAGATCGATCGTGCGTCCTTGCGCCAACCCTTGGGATTTAGCACCGATCGCGATATTTGGTGTCGCACCATCTAGTTTCGCTACATTTAAGACCAGTTCATCATTATTAACTGATACTTTATAGCCATTATTCGTACTGTTATTTGTGACTTTAATCGGGCTATTTCCACTCGCATCGGGGCGAGAGAAGAGGATATTAGTCGGTGTTTTACCACTAGCAATTTGTTGTTGCAGATCGGCGATCGATCCATCCTGCACCTGGAAGAATTGATATATTTTATTGGGATCTAATCCAATCTCTCGTTTGTTGGTACTAAAGAAAGTTCCACCCAAACTAGCGAAGATTGGTCTGGCGGAGTCAGTAACAGCTTTGAGATAACCTGCCGCACCAACGGTAATACCGCCGACTTTACCCGTAGCATCATCAACTGCGAAGATCCCAATTTCATTGACTTTACTACCCGCTTTCTGAGCGATCGCACTGACACCAAAGCCTTTGACTGTCGTGTCAGTTGTCAATAGATTTTGAGCTAAACCGATCCCAGCGATCGGTGTGGGCGTTGGGGTAGGTATAGGTGTAGGTGTTGGCGTAGGTGTGGGTGTAGGTGTCGGCGGCATAGGGGTACTAGCACCGACTACAATTGTGATGTCATTGGCAGTTAACTTGGCATTTTTGACAATTGCGAGTTGGGTACTACCAAAGCCGATCCTGGTATCAGCACCAACTACCGTAGTATTCACATCACTAGCTTTACTACCAGTTGCTAGATCGACTTGGATCGTATCATCTAGCGGATTGAAGTCAGTAATCGTGTTCGGGGTTTTGGGTAAATCTATGCCTGATAGCACAAATAGATCTAGACCCGCACCGCCAGTGAGAGTATTGCCGCCCAGACCGCCAAAAATCAGATCGTCGCCAGCACCGCCAATTACTGTGTCATTTTGATTGGCATAGATCGTGTCGTCACCATCACCACCATCCAAAGTATTGCCACCAGCTCCAGTCAAGCCACTTAAAGTATCACCACCTGCCAAACCTAGCAGTGTATCCCCACTCCTACCGCTGTCGATAAACAATGTATCACTACCAGCCGTACCACTCTTTGTTGCCATTTAAATCTCCTCAGAAATGATTATTCTACTGCAAACAATTTTGACAATCCCAACTATGCGGGCTAATCCGATCGCGGTTATCGCTCGATAGATAAACCATAGAAATTACTTGTGCCTAGACAATAAGTACGACCTGTGAATCTTTGGGTTAGATTAAGTAAACTTAAAAATTCCGATCGATCCCTGTAGTCAATCTGCTAGCTAGACCATTGATAGACTACAACCTCTGCAAAATATTGCAGGTAAATTTGCAATCCTGTATGGTTATACGCTGCCAATGCCAAAATGGATCTCTGTTTTTCGATAGCTCGTAAACTCTAGGGCTTTGCCTACTGTAAGAGTGAATTGCTGTCAACTGTTTAAAGATATACGCTGTTAATTTCAAATTAGATCTCTAAGCGATCGAATTTTTTTGACACACAAAAGTAATTTTAAGTGGGTCTAGATATCTGCTGCCCATGAGCTAAACTGAAGCTACTACAGCATTCTCTGTCCATTAGCGTCAATGGTTGAAGCAGCACATTTACTCGCAAAGATCGCCAAGGGGGATCGAAGTGCATTATCAGATCTATACGATCGATATTCTCGGATGATTTACGCGATTGCCTGGAAGAGTCTAAACTCAGTAGAGGACTGTGAAGAAGTTGTTTTAGAAGTATTTGCTCAAATCTGGAAGATTGCCGACAGGTTCGATCTCAGCAAAGGTTGTGTCGAGCAGTGGATCTTTACCTTGGCACGTAGTCGAATTTTGGATCGGTTGCGGAAATTACAACGACTCAATAAAGTTCATGCCGCAATCTCATCTGGCAAAGAGATCGAATTTCCTACTGTCAGCGTAGATCCAATTGAAGCGATCGAAATTGTCGAACGACAACAACAAGTACTTGCAGCATTAAGTCAAATTCCGCCACCACAACGGCAGGTCATTGAAATGGCTTACTATCAAGGTCTAACCCATACCCAAATTGCCGCAGCTACTGGACTCTCGCTCGGCACAGTCAAAACACGGTTGCGGCTAGGATTGAGTAAACTAAGAATAGCTTTTGAAAGTGCATCATCAGTTGTTAGTAGGCAAGGCTAAACCAAGCCAAACCAACCACTGTCCCCACATGTATCATGAACGACCATCGATGTTTTTGCGAACTCGCTCCACTATACGCACTCGATCTGCTCGATCTTGAGGAACGGCTATGGGTAGAAGCTCAAATTATAGATTGTCCCGATTTAGCTGAAGAATTGGCAAATTATCAGGCTGCGGTAGCAGTCATGCCTTATAGTGCCCCAACGATGCCGATGTCGGCAGATCTCAAGGATCGGTTATTCGATCGCATCGCGTTTCCAGTGGAAAATCAGTTGGGTGTAGAGCCGATTGCAACTGCGCTCCCTGCTGCCGCAAAACCATCTCCTCCAGCCATAGTTACCTTTAGATCCTCAGATCTCAAGTGGCGACCTTACCGAGCGGCAGGAATAGAAGTTGCATTACTATATCTAGATCGAGCCAATCGGATGAGTTCCGCATTACTCAAGGCAGCGGCGGGAGTCATATATCCGTTGCATCAACATCAGGGCATTGAGGAAATTTATATGTTGGAAGGGGAACTAGTCATCGATGGGCAGGTTTATCGAGCTGGAGACTATATTCGATCGTATCCCAATTCGATCCATGCCCCATCTACTAGCACGGGTTGTATGTTTTTGATCCGTGGTTGTCTGGATGATAACTATGACGAAAATATTATGGATCGATCTAATTAGATTAATTGATAATTGATAATTGCGGACAGGCGATCTCGCGGAGGTGTATCCTTCCGTGCTAGGCGGGTTCCCCTTCTGGTCGAGTGCCCCGACCAGTGCCCAGCAATGTGTTGCACCAGCGTCTCGCGCTCCTCTCTGGTCGGGTGACCCGACCAGTTGGCTTTGCCGTTCGCGCAGCGTCTCCGAAGGAGAGGGTTTAGCGAGACAAGACAAGCAGATAATTGATAATTGGGTTTTTAGAAAAAAGTTAAAAAAGTAGGGTGGGAAATGCCCACCATTTCAACCTAAATCCAAATCTTACTTTCCGAAACCCTTTCCCGCAGTTGTTTTAGTAGTAGTTAAACACTTCTCCAACTGTTTGATAATCTTCTCGCGATCGAGATCTTGACCGATAATTACAAACTTAGTTTGAGGTTCGCCCTTCCACTGTTGGTCATCGATCGAGAACCGTTTCCCGCACAGATGAAAAACATGACATTTATCACTTTCATCAAACCATAAAAATCCCTTTGCCCGAAAGATGTTTACAGTTAATTGATTGTCTAAAAAGTGCTGAAACTTGCGGAGTAGGAATGGTCGATCGCTTACAAATGACAACGATGTAAAACCATCATTCTCTAAATGATGTGAATGATCCTGTGCATGGTCATGTTCGCACTTATTATGGTCGTGGTCGCAATTACTATGATCTTCATGCTCCGCGTGTGCGTGGTCGTGTGCATGGTCATGATGTTCGTGTTCATCATGTGTAGCTGCCTCCAGATATTTGTCCGACTCAAATAAACCCACGCTGAGAATCATTGGTAACGATACTACCGACTTACTAGTCCGAATGATTCTCGCGCCTTCTTTCATATCCCGCAGGCGAACTTCTAATAGATCTACCTCTGCTTCATCAACCAAATCGGTCTTATTTAGCAGAATAATATCGCCATAGGTAATCTGACTCTGAGCAGCTTCACTATTAAATAGATCCAGACTAAAATTTGCCGCATCTACCAAAGTAATAATCGAATCTAGCCGCGTTACATCTCGTAACTCCGTACCCAAAAAAGTCAGTGCAACTGGTAAAGGATCGGCTAAACCTGTAGTTTCCACAACTAGATAATCGATCTGTTCCGATCGAGCCAATACCTTATGTACTGCATTGACCAAATCCTCATTGATCGTACAGCAAATACAGCCATTATTTAGCTCTACCAGATCCTCACCAGTCGCGACGATCAGATCGTTATCGATGCCGATTTCGCCAAACTCATTGACGAGCACCGCAGTTTTGATCCCTTGCTGGTTATTGAGGATATGATTGAGTAGAGTAGTCTTCCCACTACCGAGAAATCCAGTAATAATCGTTACAGGTACTAGCTTTTGGTCTACATCAATGATTTCGAGGGTAGGAGCGATCGTAGTTGATGTCATAAAAATACACGATGGGATGATACAGAAATTTGCAGTCAATAGATGGCAAACTTAGAATAGAGCAATTGTCCTGCTCCAACGAGTCAATAGTTATTTTAACCTTTATTTGAGAGTCTAATTTCTCAAACCCTAAACCCTAAAGCCTAAAGCCTAAAGCCTACCCCCAAGCCTAAATCGCATCATCACCATGACATTAACCATATACAACACCCTCTCCAGAACCAAAGAGCCGTTTCAAACCTTGACACCGAACCAGGTGAAAATGTACTGTTGTGGGGTGACTGTATACGATTACTGCCATCTCGGTCACGCTCGATCGTATATTGTCTGGGATAGCGTCCGTCGTTATCTTCAGTGGCGCGGCTACACTGTCGAATACGTCCAAAATTTTACCGACATCGACGACAAGATCCTCAAACGTGCCGATCTCGAACATAGTTCGATGACAGCAGTAGCTGAAAAATATACAGCAGCCTACTTTGAAGATCTCCATCGTCTAAATGTCCGCGATGCCGATAGTTATCCCCTCGCAACTGGACACATTCAAGAGATCCAAGATTTAGTTACCGATCTCGAACGTAAAGGTTTTGCTTATGCAGTAGATGGCGATGTCTACTTCCGCGTGCGAAAATTCGCAGAATATGGCAAACTCTCCAAACGCCACCTCGACGATCTCCAAGCAGGTGCTGGCGAACGTGTCGAAGCCGCAGATCCCGACCAAATCAAGAAAGAAGACCCCTTCGATTTTGCCTTGTGGAAGGCAGCAAAACCAAACGAACCTTCGTGGGAGTCTCCCTGGGGAAATGGTCGCCCAGGCTGGCATATAGAGTGCTCTGCGATGATCCAAAAACAGTTGGGTGAGACGATCGATATCCATTGCGGCGGCGGCGATCTCGTCTTCCCCCATCACGAAAATGAAATCGCTCAATCCGAATGCGCTCACGATCGACCATTATCCACCTATTGGATGCACAATGGAATGGTCAAGCTCAGTGGTGAGAAGATGTCCAAATCATTGGGCAATTTTATCACGATCCGCAAATTACTCGACGATTATCGCGATGGTAATAACCACCAGATCGATCCGATGACAGTGCGATTATTTGTCCTCACCGCTCAATATCGCAAACCGATGGATTTTAGCGATGCGTCGATTACCGCTGCTGGACAAAGTTGGCAAACAATTAAGGAGGGCTTGTTATTTGGTTATGAGTTTGGGGAGAGATTAGGCTGGGTTAATTTAGATCCGATTCGTTCGGGATCTACATCAACTACTACTGAGGAAGTAGATAGGTTTCGTACCGCCGTCGATGATGACTTCAACTTTGCCGAAGGTTTAGTGGTAGTATTTGAACTCGCCAAGGAATTGCGGAAAGTGGGCAATATTATCACCCACGATAGCGAACAAACAGTAGATCCCAATCTGCTTAGAGATAAATGGCAAACATTAATAGAATTAGCAGGAGTGTTAGGTTTGGAAGTCAATCCCGATGAAAAAGTACAGACAAATGGTTTGAGTGATGAAGAGATCGAATCATTACTAACCGAGCGTCAAATAGCTAGAGAGAATAAAGATTTTGCGACAAGCGATCGCATCCGCGCTCAATTGACAGAAGATAAAATTGTAGTCATCGATAAAGCTGGCAGTCCGAGTACTTGGTATCGGGGATAATCGCTCTAAAAAATATACCTTTTGGTAGTTTTCATCTGAGAGATTGTGCCGATGGCTCTCCCGCCTATGTGGTGATAAGCAAGCCAATAACTTCTCCTTCATCAAATCAAAATTTTTAAATCCATAGCTTTGACGGATAATTAATTTGATTCTTGTGTTGATTCCCTCTGTAACGCCACTAGTTGTTCTATTAGTAAAGTAATTACAAATTTCTTCAAGGTGAGACTTTAGTGTATCAGCAGCACTTCCAAACATAACTCTTGCAGATATTAACCATTTCTTCATTTGTCTCATCCCACCAGATGCAGTGATATCACTGTTGTAAACCGCAATTAGTTCTTCCTTTAATTCATGAGCAATTCTGAGACTGGGAGAAGCTGTTAGCATTAGCTCTAGTTCGGATCGATCTTCACTGGTTAAATTAGCTTGATTGATTAATTTTTGGACATGAAACCTGTCAATAACTATTTTTGCATTGGGGAAAACTGCTCGAATTACTTTCGGGAAACCTCCCCACATATCAACACAAACTTCCTTGACACCCTCTCTCATTGCTAAGGGTTGCTGCTTCAGCACTGTAATAATATCCTCACTTTTGTGAGAATCTATGACTTCTAATAGAGAGCTTTTATCTAGATCTGTCAAAATTGTGGCAAATTGCCCTTTTCCTTTCCTTCTGGCAAATTCGTCTAAACTTAATCGCGTAGGCAGCCCCCAGTCTTGCTTGGTGCGCTAAACCGTCGGGGAACCCGACGAGCGCGCATCCGCTTTTTTTAAATTGAGCAACCTTATGAAAAATATCTTGGACGGCATCCTCACTGCGTCGCGGTTCACCCGCTACGCACATCTTTTCATTCTCACTGACTTGCTTAACGGTCAATTCTTTGCGTGGCGGGTCACCCGCCACGCTAACTTTTTCATATATATATTCTTGATATCTATTCGTTTGTCTTTGCTTCTTGTTTAACCAAGATAAAATTTCTGTCGGCGATGTCTTGCAGCTAAAACAATAGAACTGACGACGCGGCACTTTTAAATACACTACCTGCCCGAACACAGCTAAATCTCTGACTAAAACTGGACGAGTTTGATGTACGTGAGATATGTATTCATTGCAATTAGGGCAATTAATTCCAGCATTAACTAATTGTAACTTAACAACTATGGCATCTAACGTGCTCGAATAGTTATCAGCAACAATATTAGGTAAATTTAGTAAACTATCTAGGTGAAAATCCATATTTGGGATGGGGATAAAATTCCGCTATCGCTACATTTTACCCCATTTACCCCATATAGGCGGGAGAGCCGATTTAACTACCTGATTTTATTTACTAATCATCTAAATGAGCATAGCGATTAAAGAGGAAATCAAGGGCATAATTGCGTAGATCGATATAAGTATGACTGTCCATAATCTGTTCCCGATTCCGAGGTCGATCGAATGGTATTTCCAACACTTCACCGATTTTAGCAGCGGGGCCATTGGTCATCATTACTAATCGATCGGCTAGATATAGTGCTTCGTCGATATCGTGGGTAATCATTAATACTGTTACCTTATTTTCGCGCCAAATTGCAAGTAGTTCGTCTTGCAATTCTTCCTTGGTAATTGCATCGAGGGCACCGAAGGGTTCATCTAATATTAATACTTGGGGTTTGATGGCGAGGGCGCGGGCAATCGCAACTCGTTGTTTCATCCCACCGGAGAGTTGTCCTGGCTTTTTACTGGCGGATTCAGTTAGTCCGACCATATTTAGATGTTCGCGGACGATTTCTTTTTTTTTGGCTTCAGGATGGGTGGGATAGACAGAATCTACAGCTAGATAAATGTTGTCGTAGGCGGTGAGCCAGGGGAGGAGACAGTAGTTTTGGAAGACCATCATCCGATCGGGGCCTGGTTCGGTAATTGGGCGATCTTGGAGGGTGACGGTGCCGCTGGTGGGGGTGTTGAAGCCGGATACCATATTGAGGAGGGTGGATTTGCCGCAGCCGGAGTGACCGATTAGGCAGATGAATTCACCTTCGTTGACGGTGAGATCGATGCCGTCGAGGATGGTCGTGGTGCCGTAGATTTTGGTGACTCGATCGAGGGTGAGGAATGGGGTTTTGGGCTGGGTGAGCATGGTATTTTTTTAACGCAGAGAGCGCGGAGGGGGTATGAGTGTTTGGGGTAGGTTGTTTAGGTTGACCGCAGAGGGCGCGAAGGGGGGTGAGGTTGGTTTATGCTAGGGTGATGTTTTTGATTTCTAGTTCGCGGTGGATGGGTTGGTTTTTGAGGTAGTTGAGAGGGTCTTCGGGGTTGAAGACTTGTCCGTCGAAGAGTTGGAAGGGGTCGCGATCGGGTTCGATGCCGATGTATCCTAGTTGTTGACAGGCGGTGAGGAAGTGGTCTACGCGGCGAACTCTGGCAAGGATTTCGATGTGGTTTTTGGGGAAGGGGACGATGCCCCAGCGGGCGAGTTGGGTGAGTATCCACAGTCCTTCGACGCGGCGCGGACAGTTGGCGTTTTCGACGTGGAATTGGTGGTAGCGAGGGAGGTTCTCGGGGAGGGTGTTACCGCCTCGATTGAATGGTCCGATTAAGCCAGGGCGGATGTATTGAGGGAAGATGTTTAGGTATTTGGTGAGGAGGCTGACGATTTCTGGGCGATGGCGGGGTTCGTCGCAGTATTCGCAGGCTTCGAGGATGGCTCGCACGATCGCGCTGTGGGTGTTGGGGTGTTGTTCTACCCAGGTTTCTTTGAATCCAAGGACTTTTTCGGGGTTGCCTGCCCAAATATCTAAGTCAGTGGCGATAACAAAGCCGATGCCTTCTTTGACGGCTTGAGTATTCCAGGGTTCGCCGACACAGAAGCCATCGATTTCACCAGATTTGAGCAGATCTCCCATTGCTTGGGGTGGGATGACGACGAGGTTCAGCTCGGTGTCAGGATCGATACCAGCGGAGGCTAGCCAGTAACGCAGCATGAGGTTGTGCATGGAGCACGAGTGGACGATGCCGAGGGTGAGTTTGCGCTCGATGGTGGCAGTACCGATCGCGGCTTTGAGGTTTTGGAGGGTGCGGATGCCTTGGTTATACAGTTCGGTACTGAGGGTGATGGCGTTACCGTTGCGGGACAGAACCAAGGGAACGGAGATCGGGGTAGAAGGTCTTCCATTCATGCCCAGAGTGAGGGCTAGGGGCAGCCCTGCGACCATTTGGGCGGCGTGGATTTCCCCGCTAACGAGATTGTCGGCGATCGCGTCCCAGCTAGCTTCCTGGCACAAGTTCACCTGTTCGATCCCATATTTGGCAAAGAAGCCTTTCTCTTTAGCGACAATCAGGGGGGCGCAGTCGGTGAGAGGGATGTAACCGATATTGACGGTGGTTTGTTCGAGTTTTTTAGTTTGAGGGACGATTTGGGTTGATTTGGCTGCTTGGCGTTGTTTGACTCGTTTTTGCTGGTTGAGGAAGTTGATGATCTCACTCCGCATCGGGTAGTAGTCGGGGTGTTTGACTACTTCCATGCGCTGGCGGGGACGAGGTAAATCGACGGTGAGAATTTGCCCGATGTTTGATTCTGGCCCATTGGTGAGCATCACCACTCGATCGGATAATAGTAAGGCTTCATCTACATCGTGCGTAACCATTACGGCGGTGACACCGCTCTCTTCGCAGATGTGCATCAATTGTTCCTGCAAGCCGCCACGAGTGAGGGCATCGAGGGCACCAAAGGGTTCGTCTAATAGTAACAGTTTAGGGCGGATAGCTAGGGCACGAGCGATCGCGACGCGCTGTTTCATCCCGCCGGAGAGTTCGTTCGGACGCTTTGTAGCTGAGTGCTGCAAGCCAACTAACTCGATATGATGTTCGATGATACTATTGCGTTCGCCTTTGGGCTGTCTACTGTAGACTTCATCGACGGCGAGGGCAATATTTTCGCGGACTGACAACCACGGTAAAAGTGAATAGTTCTGAAATACCACCATTCGATCTGGGCCAGGTTCGGTAATTTCTCGCCCTTCTAAAATTACCCCGCCAGCAGTCGCTCGATCGAGTCCCGCAATCATATTTAATAGCGTCGATTTTCCACAGCCAGAGTGACCGATCAAAGATACAAATTCACCCTCCTTAATCTCCAGTTCAATGTTCTTGAGCGCGACATAGCTCCCCCCATTAGCCAGGGGAAATACCTTGTCTACATGGTCAATTTGAACAAACATAATAATTTTATGAATATTTGCGGTTATTATTGTGGATTTGTGAAATCGATATTTTGCTCATCAGAAATCTAATTCAACCCTACCTAAGCTCATTAAAAATACAGATATGTTATTTCTGGTCTTCAGCAACAATCTTAGTCGCGACAAATGCGATCGATCGATCCAGTAAAAATCCCACAATTCCCACATAAATCAGTGCGAGAATGATTCGATCGAGATAGGCATTATTGTAAGATTCCCAGATGAAAAAGCCGATACCCACATCACTTCTGAGCATTTCCGCCGCCACGATCGCCAGCCACGACAAGCCAATCCCAATCCTTAAACCAGTAAATATATAAGGTAATGATGCTGGTAGTAGAATCTTAAAAAAGTAAGTCTTATTAGATAATTTTAATACCCGCTTGACATTGATATAGTCTTGCGGAATCTGTTGGACTCCGACAGTCGTATTAATTAAGATCGGCCAGACAGCAGTAATAAAGATTACAAAGATTGCTGCCAGTCCATTATCTTTTAAAGCTGCTAAGGCAATCGGCAACCAGGCTAAAGGTGGAATAGTTCTTAATACCTGAAAAATCGGATCGAGCGATCGATATACTAATTTATTAGAACCAATTAAAATTCCAAACCCCACGCCAACAATTGCCGATAAACTAAAGCCAACAAATACTCGCTGTAGACTCGCCCATACTTGTAAAGCCAACCCTTTAGAGTTCCCCCCATTATCAAAAAATGGATTGATAATAAATGGGTCCCAAGCACCTTGAACTACCTGAATCGGGCCAGGTAAGCCCTCGGAACCAGGCGGACAGAGTAATTGCCAGATCGCCAAAAATACCAGTAAGGCAACTACTGGCGGGAGAATTCCCCGCGCTTGTTTAACAATCCAAGAGTTACTATTACTACTACCTCGGCGATTTTTGGTGACCTGCTGACCAGTACTTACTGCCATAATTCTCCTAGCTATTAAATTAATTGATAATTGATAATTGATAATTGATAGCTAGGCTTTGTGACCAAGCCCAGCCGTAGGGTGGGCAGTGCCCATTAGCTAGATTTTAGTTCGACTTAACAAAAATCAGGGGTCTAAATCCCTCCTCTGACAACTTGACTGTCTGTCTTTGCCTCACTCAATCTGGAAGGAACCTCCAAGGCGCGACAACAACTGTACTGGGCGGATTACCCGACCTGACAACTGTTTAAGCCTTCTTAATTTTGAGAGCTTTGAGATATTCTTCAGGTTTTGCCGGATCGAATTTAACTCCATCAAAGAAGGTTTCTACACCGCGAGAACTACTACTTGGGATTTGTGCCTTATCAACTTTTAAAGCTAGAGCTGCTGCTTTCCATAAGTCTTCACGATTAACCTTTTTCACCAACTCTTTTGCCTTAACAAAATCAGTGGGGATATTACCCCAGCGCATATTTTCAGTTAGGAACCAGAGATCGTGACTTTGATACGGATAGGAAGCATTATCCGCCCAGAATTTCATCGAGTTGGGATAGTTAGCCTCAGTTCGTCCATCACCATAATCTATTTTGCCCTGAATCCTACCGAGGATATCTGTAACAGGAACATCAAACCATTTGGGTTGGGAAATAATTTTAGCCATTTCCTCTTTGTTTTCTGGCTTATCACACCACTGTTGAGCCTCTTGAACTGCCATGAGGATTGCTTTGGTTGCTTTAGGATTTTTATCTACCCAATCAGCGCGCATTGCCAAAGCCTTTTCGGGGTGATCTTTCCACAGTTCTCCAGTTACTAACGCCGTATAACCCAGCTTTTGATTTACTAATCTAGCATTCCAAGGTTCGCCAACACAAAAGGCTTCCATACTTGCCGTTTTCATATTCGATACCATCTGTGGTGGTGGTACGGGAACGATGGACACATCCTTAGCAGGATCGACACCATTGGCTGCTAACCAATACCGCATCCACAAATCGTGAGTACCGCCAGGAAAAGTAACTGCTACTTTTAGATCTGATTTACCGCCAGACTTAGATTTTGCTAGGACTTCTTTAAATCCTGCACCTTTGAGTTGAATTTTGGCATCTTTATAGGTATTTGCGACCGAAATTGCCTGCCCATTTGTGTTCAACCGCGCCAAAATATACATTGGTATGGGTTGTTTCGTTTTCGTCATGCCCATCGTCATGAAATAGGGCATGGGAGACAAAATATGCGCTCCGTCAATCCCACCGCCAGCGGAACCAGTTTCTAAGTTATCACGAGTAACTGGCCATGAAGTTTGTTTGAGAATTTCGACATCTTTCATGCCGTATTTAGCAAATAAACCTTTCTCTTTCGCGATGATTAATGGTGCAGAATCGGTAAGTGGAATAAACCCTAGTTTTGCTGTAGTGACTTCTGGTGCATCTCCTGCGGCAACATTAGTTGCAGAAGTGGTAGCTGTCGAGCCTTTCTCGGCTTCGACTTTTTTACTACAGGCATTAGTCAAGACACTAGCTGCGGCAGTAATGCCCGATGCAAGCATGAACTTTCTTCTAGAAAACTGACTCATTTATTTACCGATCGATCCTTATATTTAGGGCACTAAAATTGACTAGTACCAGTTGCTTTTCCCTATTGTCGTTTTTAATTAATTAGAAAACTGTAATTTTAGTTACCGATTGGCAATAAAAATTTAATAAATATTAGATTTTAGAGTCCTAGAATACTGAAATTTAAAACAGTATCAACGGCTACTATTTCTAGCTAATTTTAGTTGTTAAAAACTATAGCAATGATAACTAAATTCAATATATTTATCATCATTCAAACTCAAAATAATAAAATAAAAAGTAGGTCATCAATTTAATGACAACCTACTTTAGCAATCGAGACTAATTTAGCAGTTTATATTTACGTAATCGAGATTAAAGAGATGGATAAAAGCAGGATAAATTTAGAGTCGTTACTTTTACTAACATTTAGTTCTGGCTCCAAATTTGCCAACTAATAGCTCAACTAGCACACCATCCAAATCTGATAGGGGAACTCCTTTCATCACCTTCTCACCCAGCTTGGCATCTTTACCAACAGTACCACCCATAAAGATATCCACAGCCTCGACAGTTTGACCATCTTTACGAACTTTTGCACCCATCAACCCAATATCAGCAACTTGAGGTTGACCGCAGGAATTGGGGCAACCAGTCCAATGAATGCGAACTGGTTTGGGTACATCAATTTTAGCTTCGACAGCATCAATTACTGATACTGCATATTGTTTGGTTTCAATCATTGCAAAGTTGCAAAATTTAGCACCAGTACAAGAGACGACGGTACGAGTCAGATTTCCTGGATTGACTTGGAATCTTTGCAGGGTTGGTTCGCTTAATAATGTTGCTAATTTTTCATCGGCAACATGGGGAATAATCGCATTTTGTTCGACAGTAACGCGTAATTCTCCAGTCCCGTAGACTTCCGCCAATCGTGCCAATTCAAACAGATCTGTTGCGTTGAGATGACCGACGGGGATGTGTAAACCCACATAATTTAATCCCGCTTGTTTCTGGGGATAAACTCCGATATGGTCGCGTTTTTCCCATTCGATTTCATCTTTGGACGCAGCAGGTAATAAAGTTTTGCCATGTACTCGCTCTGCTTCGGTGCGGAATTTCTCGATCCCCCATTCGTCGATGAGAAACATCAGTCGCGCTTTCATGCGATTGGCTCTTAAACCGTTATCGCGGAATAACCGCAGGATACTCAAACTAAACTCGACGACTTCTTCAGGTGCCACCCAGACATTCATCGGCATCGCCGCATCGCATCGCTTACCAGAAAAGAAGCCACCAACGAGGACATTAAACCCAAATACATCATCTTTGAATGCAGGGACGAATGCGAGGTCATTAATTTCCGCATGAACTGAGTTGTCCCGACAACCCGCGATCGCGATGTTAAATTTGCGTGGTAAATTACTAAACTCAGGATTCCCCTCGCCTTTATTAATAATCCGATCCTGCAATTCCTGAATCATCTCGCGGGTATCGTACAATTCCCCAGCTTCAATCCCTGCGACTGGAGATCCGGTAATATTACGGACATTATCCATCGCTGACTGCATACTGGTGAGTCCCACTGCTTCCATCTTGCGGAAGATTTCTGGTAAGTCCTCAATCCGAATGCCTCTAAGCTGAATACTCTGACGGGTGGTAAGATCCGCACATCCCTCATCCCCATAGCGTTGGATGATATCGCCCAACACGCGCAATTGGTCGCTGTTGGTAATCCCGCTCGGAACCCGCAGCCGCATCATAAACTTGCCAGGAGTCACCGGACGGAAGAATACACCCAACCACTTCAATCGATGCTCCCTGTCTGTCTCGTCCATCGCTTCCCAGCCAATCCGCGCGAATTCCTCTAGCTCGGTGATGAGGTTGAGTCCGTCTTTTTCTGATTTGAGTCTCTCAAACTTGTTCTGGGTTGCTGGTGTGGCTGTTGTCATGGTTGTAATCCTTGCTAGCTTGAAGCGGCGCAGATCGGGTGTTGGTAAAATTTGACCTCGCGTATCATAACTTAACGGTAATAATTAGCATTTTTAGTATCTCCTGTTACAAAAAAACCGATTCAATGCAAGAATCGGTTTTTATTTGTGCGAATTACGAATCTAAATTAGCAAAGAAAGTAGGGGCGATCTGTCTAAAATTTAGCGAATATCTCCTGTGCGACCCGATCGCAGACACCTCGATCGCCTAAAGCTGCCCGCATTTGGCTATAATCATCGAGCATTCGATCGCGTCGCTCTCGATTTAAGAGTAGTTCGAGACTTTCTTTGACGATCCGATCGGGACTAGCATCATCTTGCATCAATTCTGGGACGATCGACTTCATTTCGACCAGATTGGTTGGGGACATGTACGGAATTGAGAATTTGATTACATGTTTGGCAATCCAAGCTGTGATCTTGCTGACTCGATAAATCACAACTTGGGGCACATTAAGTAGGGCTAGTTCCAAACTGACTGTGCCACATTTGGTAATTGCTAAATCTGCCGCTGACAAGACGAGATCTGCATTTTCAGTTACTAAAGTAGCATTGATTTGATATGCTTGAATTTGACTTTCGATCTCTGCTTGAAAATCTGGTCTAGAGAGCGGAATCCAAAAGCGAACAGCAGGTAATCGCTCTTGAATTTGACGGGCGGCTGCAAAAATATTCGGTAAAATATATTTTAATTCCTGTTGACGCGAAGCTGGAATCAGCGCGACAGCGGTTTCTTCATCAGTAATTCCCAATTTATCGCGAGCAATTTCACGACTAGTTAGAGTTGCAACTCGATCGACTAACGGATGTCCGACAAATTTTGTTTTGGCTCCTTGTTCGGTAAAATATTGCGCTTCTACGGGAAAAACAGCAAAGATTTCATCGATAAAACTTACAATCAATTTTGCTCGTTTGTGCTGTCTCGGCCATACCCAATCCTGAGGGGCAATATAAAAGTAAACTGGTAGATTCGGAAAGAGATTTTTGATATATTTACCGATCGCTACATTTGGATCGACATAATCAATTAGGATCAGTGCATCTGGCGGATTGGTTTTTAAATACTGTTTGGCAAGACTGCGCGCTTGCAATGAGGGTCGCACATAAGCCAAGTGCTCGACAATGCCCATCGAACTAATCGATACGGTATCCGCCAGGATCTTCGCTCCGGCTGCTGCCATTTTACTACCACCGAGCGCGACAATATTGAGGTCGATACCTGACTTGGCGGCGAGTTGCTGGAGAGCGGTGACGAGTAATGCACCCTGAAGGTCGCCAGATACGTCTCCAGTGCTAATGAAGATGGTTTTCACAGGATGGTGGATGGCTTGCACTGAGCGAAGCCGAAGTGTGGATGGTGGATTAATGCTCAATTATGATAATTCAACTAGTTAGTAGCCAGTATTCACTCGCTTTTGCGCTCTATTGATTTGCCAGGAATTGGACCTCTATTTTTGTCAGGGTCGTTCTTCTTACCCTCGATCGAGAGTTTCAAGAATCTTTGGAGGTGTTGAATGCTCTCGTAGCTGGGGAATAAATCCAAATCGTCGAGAGCTTGACCGATCGGTTTGTGTGAATGATAGAGTGTCCGAAAGGCTTTTTTGAGAATGGCGATTTCGGCGGGAGCAAAGCTAGCACGTTCCAAACCGATTTCATTGATGACGCGGACGCGCGCGGGAGTACCTTCGACGATGGTAAATGGTGGGACATCTCGCTGAATCCTCGTCATGCCGCCAATCATCGATAATCTACCGACGCGGACAAATTGATGAATTCCCAGTACGCCACTGATCACAGCTTCTGATTCGACGTATACGTCTCCAGCTAAAGATGTGGCGTTGGCAATTTTGACATTATCTTCGATCGTGCAATTGTGAGCAACATGGACATAAGCCATCAACAGGTTATGATTGCCAATCGTAGTGGCTTCACCGATACCTGTGGCACGGTTGATCGTAACATACTCACGAATCCGATTGTAGTTGCCAATTTTGACCCAGGTTTCACCACCTTTGTATTTTAAATCTTGGCTATCCAATCCGATCGCCGCTCCAGGAAAAATCTGATTGCCAACTCCGATAATAGTCGGCCCCTCAATTATGGCATGGGCACCAACTGTCGTTCCAGCACCGATCGTCACATTTTCGCCAATAATTGCGTAGGGACCAATCTGTACAGTTGGGTCGAGTTCCGCGCTGGGATGCACCACAGCGGTAGGATGAATTCGTGTCATTAACATTGCTACTCCAGCCATCTTGTCATTATCCTGCCATTGGGTTATCGATGATGTAGATGCTTTACACATTTGCTCGTTTGATAGTGACGAACCCAACCTTCAGCACCGACTGGGATGGATTGGATGCTCATTCCATTTCCCTCAGTCACAATTGAACGATTTTGGTATTTCACTATCTGCTGAGACAATGGCATCAGCCTTTCCAAGATCGGGACGATCGCAAGTTAGCCGCTCGGTAGTAGACTAGTTCCTCACTCACTATTGTGCCCGTGGTTGAAAGCGGCTCACACTTTTATCTGCTGCATATCATCAATCGCCAACATTTGAATCACACTTCTACTAGAGCAAACGTGAGATCTCCAGAAGCAGCCAGTTGACCATCGACTTCAGCACGAGCGTGCATCTTGGCAAATCGACGACGTTTAAAGGCTTGGAGTTCCACTGTCATAATTAATCGATCTCCAGGAACTACTTGCTGACGAAATTTTACTCGATCGATTCCAGTAAACATAAACAAACCCCCACTATACTCAGGGAGTTGGGTGAGGACAATTCCCCCCACTTGCGCCATCGCTTCAATAATCATCACCCCAGGCATCAGTGGATGTCCGGGAAAGTGTCCTTGGAAAAAGGGTTCGTTGAAGGTGACATTTTTTAAACCCACAGCTTTTGTTCCAGGTACATAGTCGATAATCTTATCGACTAGGGCAAACGGGTAGCGGTGGGGTAAGAGCTGCTGAATCTCTTTGATATTAAAAGTAGTTTTCACTGGCTCTGCTAGATCTGGTTCTGCTGGCTCAGTGACAGCGACAATAATATCTTGAGATCGATCGAGTGTAGTGGACATTAGACCTATATATTTAGTTATTTACTTACTGGTCGTTGGTTGATAAATGCGCGTTGTGGATTGTTGGCTATATTTAATATCCCATTTCATGCAGCTTTTGTGCTAACTGGATATGTAAGTTGTGACTAGCCTTATAGGCGAGGAAATGTGCTTGGGGAAATTTGCCCAGCAGACTGAGATCGCCGATTAAGTCTAATAGTTTATGACGAGATGGCTCATTTGGGAATCTCAATGGCGGATTTAACCACTCGCGATCGTTACAAACTAGTGCATTATCTAAGCTACCACCTTTAATCAATCCTGCCGATCGCAACTGTTCGATCTGATGGGCGATCGCAAATGTCCGCGCTGGCGCAATTTCGGTGCTAAAGTCCTCCTGGCTGGGTTGCCAACTATGCCACTGCTTGCCAATTGGAGCCACATCAAAATCAATGCCATAAGTAAATTGCAGCACTGGAGATGGTAAAGCGACCACAAAGATCTCGCCCTGCTGAATCCAGACAGGCGCGGTAAGTATTCCAGACGTAGCAATCTGGCTCTGTACTGGCTCCCTCCCCGCGCTAGGAACCTCCATTCGGGACTCCATGAGCCGATCTACCCAAACTCTCGCCGAACCGTCTAGCAGCGGCAATTCCGCCCCATCGATTTCGATCCGCGCATCCTCAATTCCCAGTGCGGCTAATGCCGCGAGTAAATGTTCTACAGTCCGCACCGATGCGCCATTTGCCGTCAGTTCGGTAGAGAGGGTAGTTTGACTGACATTGGTAATATGCGCCGAAATTTGGGGTGCATCGGGCAGATCTACCCGCACAAAATAACGCCCCAGCCCTGCCTCTGTCGGCAAAATTCTCACGGTGGTAGTGACTCCAGAGTGCAGCCCAACGCCCTGAAATTCACAAATATCTGAAACAGTAGACATGAAACTGTAGGTTAACGTATCAAAATTGAAGTCGATGCTCACATGAAGAGGCACCGCCAACGGTGTTAATTATGACACGATCTACCCAGTTTTAATACCCGTCAGTAGTAGTTTGTCGATTGCCACAAACCAGCCGACTTTGTTGGCAATTTCCGTCTTAATGACTTCGCTATCAACTGTCAACTATCAACTAATTACCGCGCCATTTCTGAAACTTGTGGTTCTGTTGCAAAAATTGACAATTGTTTCCACCACCGAGCATAAAAGCGGGGAATTACTAAGGGCTGAGTTGCCAATTCTGAAAGTTCTAATGCTTGTTGGTAAGACGATAAGGAGATGTCCTCAATTAAATGTTGTTTGAATAATTCGATCGATCGAACCCTGAACTGTCGCTGAATCTGGCTTGTGCCCTGCTTGAGACAGTCGGTACATACATCTCCGACGATCGATCCACTATCATGACACAACACAGTCCGCAATCGCATACTAGCAAATGAGTGCTGGCAAGCTACACAGCATAATTGATAAGAATGATTGTCCAGTTTTTGTTCTAGTTGAATTTTCATAGTGACTGGTTTTTATTAATCGGCGATCGGAACTTTGTGAGTGAGCCAGACATTAGTTGTTGCAGCGCACTTCTAGAATATCTGACAACCAAGATAGATGCTCGATAATTTTGCAATTCTCAACATCTACTCGATCGATTCGTAACAAAGACCCAGTTATCGATTAAATTAACTATGTGGAATCGGTTTCAAACCTTCTTTGAGGCTATTCCAGATTTACCCACTCCCAAACCCTAGCAATTCAGTCGCGGATACTCCTTCAAGCTGGGCGAGATCCCGACGATCGTTAGCGAAGCCTACCGGAGGTAATCGCGTCTCCCAGACAATCCCAAAGCGGTGCTGACTGAGGAAGGCTTGGAGATTCCTGACACTACCACGGTGAAGATCGATGCCCGTAGCACCTCTGATGAGTAGTCGGGGTACACTTTAAGATAATAGAGTCCTACAATATCTTCAGACCAATAAATAGTTAAGCAGTCTTATCTATATTTTGAGAATAACTTATGATAAGTCCCCCTCTCGATCGTCTTATGACTAGTCCCTTCCTCGCGCGTCTCCACAGTCCCGAACGTCCCGTTATCGTTTTTGATGGTGCAATGGGTACCAATCTCCAAGTCCAAAACCTCACTGCTGAAGACTTTGGGGGTGCTGAGTATGAAGGTTGTAATGAATATCTCGTTCATACGAAACCCGAAGCAGTAGCCACCGTTCATCGGGACTTTTTGGCAGCAGGTGCAGACGTAATTGAAACCGACACCTTTGGCGGTACCGCCCAAACATTGGCGGAATATGGCTTAGAAGACCAAGTATATTATCTCAACAAAGCCGCCGCAGAACTGGCGAAAAAATGCACGGCAGAATTTTCGACACCTGAGAAGCCGCGATTTGTCGCTGGTTCGATCGGCCCTGGGACTAAATTACCCTCGATCGGTCACATCGATTATGATGAACTATCACAAGCATACACCGAACAGGCTACAGGCTTGTATGACGGTGGTGTCGATCTATTCCTAATCGAGACTTGTATGGATGTGCTGCAAATTAAAGCAGCAATCAATGGATTGGAGCAGGTTTTTAAAAATAAGGGTGCTCGAATCCCCATTATGGTGTCAGCGACGTTTGAAAATCCCCAGGCGACGATGTTGGCGGGTAGTGATGTTGCGGCATTGTTAACGGCATTGCAACCATTCCCGATCGACATTTTAGGATTAAATTGTGCGACTGGGCCAGATTTGATGGCTCCCCATATTAAGCATCTGTGCGAACAATCGCCATTCGTGGTTTCTTGCGTCCCAAATGCCGGATTACCTGAAAATATTGGCGGACATGCTCACTATAAATTAACACCTGTCGAACTCAAACTGGCGATGTACAAGTTTGTCGAAGATTGGGGTGTACAAGTGATTGGCGGTTGTTGCGGTACGCGCCCAGATCACATCAAAGCTTTAGCCGAAATCGGTGCAACACTTCAGGTAAAGGAACGTCATCCTGTTTATGAACCTTCGGCATCTTCATTGATGTCTTCGCAACCTTATTACCAGGAAAATTCATTCCTAATTATCGGCGAACGCCTGAATGCAAGTGGTTCTAAAAAGTGTCGCGACTTATTAAACGAGGAAAATTGGGATGGTTTAGTTTCGCTAGCTAAATCGCAAGTCAAAGAAGGCGCACACGTCCTCGACATCAACGTTGATTATGTCGGACGCGATGGGGTGCGGGATATGCACGAAGTTGTTTCTCGCGTAGTTAATAACGTCAATCTGCCCCTGATGTTGGATTCCACTGAGTGGGAGAAAATGGAAGCCGGATTGAAAGTAGCGGGTGGTAAATGTCTACTCAACTCCACTAACTATGAAGATGGTGACGAACGCTTCTATAAAGTATTGGAAATAGCCAAGAAATATGGGGCGGGAATCGTCATCGGTACCATTGATGAAGAAGGGATGGCAAGAACAGCCGAGCGGAAATTCCAAATTGCTCAACGTGCCTATCGAGCCGCTGTAGAATACGGTATTCCTGCCTACGAAATATTCTTCGATACTCTCGCACTGCCGATTTCAACTGGAATTGAGGAAGATCGGGAGAATGGTAAAGCCACCGTCGAATCGATTAAAATGATTCGCGATAATTTACCACAATGTCATGTTCTATTAGGACTATCAAATATTTCCTTCGGTCTAAATCCTGCCGCGCGTCAAGTATTAAACTCAATGTTCCTACATGAGTGTATGAATGCTGGCATGGATGCAGCGATCGTTAGTCCGAATAAAATCTTACCACTGGCTAAAATACCCCCCGAACATCAGGAGATTTGTAAGAACTTAATTTACGATCGAAGACAATTCGACGGTGATATTTGCACCTACGATCCTTTAGGTTTGCTCACCACCATGTTTGAAGGGGTGACAACCAAACGTGATAAAGCTGAGGATGATAAACTCCCCCTCGAACAGAAACTAACTCGCCATATTATCGATGGAGAACGAGTCGGATTGGAAGCAAATCTAATGAAAGCGATCGAGAAGTATCCACCTCTAGATGTCATCAACATCTATCTCCTCGATGGGATGAAAGTAGTCGGCGAACTCTTCGGTTCGGGACAAATGCAACTCCCCTTCGTCTTGCAATCCGCCGAAACGATGAAAGCCGCCGTTGCTTTGCTCGAACCCCACATGGATAAAGCAGACGCAGGCGTGAGTAATGCCAAAGGTAAATTCGTAATTGCGACAGTTAAAGGTGACGTGCATGATATTGGTAAAAACCTTGTAGATATCATTCTCACCAACAACGGTTATGAAGTAATCAACATGGGGATTAAACAATCCGTCGAAGCGATTATTCAAGCCTACGAAACCCACAAACCCGACTGCATCGCCATGAGCGGACTGTTGGTGAAATCCACCGCCTTCATGAAAGATAATCTCGAAGCCTTCAACGAAAAAGGCATTACCATTCCGATTATCCTCGGCGGTGCTGCCCTCACACCCAAATTTGTCTACAAAGACTGCCAGCAGGTCTATAAAGGGCAGGTAATCTACGGTAAGGATGCTTTTGCAGATTTGAACTTTATGGATGCCCTCATGCCCGCCAAACATGGCAGTAAGTGGGATGATGCCCACGGCTTCCTCGATGAAGATGGCAACCCAATTAAAGTCGCCGTCGAAGTTGAAGAACCCAAGGAGCAAATCGAGAGCAAAGAACCAGCAGTCATCGACACCGTGCGATCGTCAGCAGTAGACTTAGAGATCGATCGACCTACACCACCATTCTGGGGTACCAAAATCCTCAAGGATGAAATCTCCCTAGAAGATCTATTCTGGCACATGGATCTCCAAGCCCTCATCGCCGGACAATGGCAATTCCGCAAACCCAAGGAGCAAACTCGCGAAGAATACGACGCATTCCTCGCCGATAAAGTCCACCCCATCCTAGAGGAGTGGAAAGCCAAAATCCTCACAGGCGAATGGCTCGAACCCCAACTGATCTACGGTTACTTCCCCTGTACCGCCGAAGGTAATTCAGTCCACGTCTACGATCCCAGCGTCATCGAGCAGGGCCTAACGCCCCAAACAGCGACCCCCGTATTCACCTGGACATTCCCCCGCCAAAAATCCCTGCGTCGCCTCTGTCTGGCTGATTTCTTCCGCCCCCTATCCGAGAATAAATTCGACGTATTCCCGATGCAAGCCGTGACGATGGGCGAAGTCGCCAGCGAGAAAGCGCAAGTGTTATTCAAAGCCGATAACTATGCCAACTATCTCTACTTCCACGGGATGGCTGTCCAAATGGCTGAAGGTCTAGCCGAATGGGGACATGCCCGCATCCGCAAGGAGTTGGGTTATGGGGATCTAGAGCCAGATAATATTCGCGATATGTTGGCGCAACGCTATCAGGGTTCGCGGTATAGTTTCGGCTATCCCGCTTGTCCGAATGTGGCGGATCAGTTGCAGCAATTGAAAATCATGGGTACCGAGCGGATGGGGATGTCGATGGATGAGAGCGAGCAGCTATATCCTGAGCAGTCTACGACTGCATTGATTGTCTATCATCCGACGGCTAAGTATTTTAGTGCTTAGGCTAGGGAATACTAAAAATGGTTGACGTGTTACTTGTCGAGGTGTAACTTGTTCTTTCAGTAGAGAAAATATAAGGGTGAGTCAAATACTCACCTAGCTTTTTTATGGAGATAATCCAGTGATCATAGATAGTGTTGATGTAGAAGGATTTTGGGGAAATAAAAAAGCTAATGCTAAGTTCAATCAGGATGTCACAATTTTTATCGGTTTAAATGGTACAGGCAAGACAACTTTTGTTAATTTAATCGCAGCAGCAATATCAGTTGATATTTCACAGCTATCTAATCTTCAGTTCGATCTTATCAGCATTAAGTTAATAGATCGGAAAGACAAAAGAAAAAAAGGAACATAATAATTACCAGACAACAATACAATGAGAATCCGGCACTTGAGATATATGTCTATCAGATTGGAGCTAAACATTATCAGATCATAGCAGAGGCTAGAATATCAAAAAATACGGCTCTCCCGCTTATATGGTGATAAGCGTTGCTTATTTGAATAATTGGAGTGTTCGCGTAGCGTGCCGGAGGCATAACGGAAATTATTTGAATAAGCAAGCCAATAGCTTCTCCTTCATCAGATCGAAATTCTTGAATCCATAGCTTTGACGAATTATTAACTTAATCCTGGTGTTAATTCCTTCGGTAACGCCGCTAGTTGTTCTATTATTAAAGTAATTGCAAATTTCGCCAATGTGAGAGTCCAGTGTATCAGCAGCACTTGGGAACATAACTCTTGCAGATATTAACCACTGTTTTATTTTCCTCATCCCACCAGATGGGCTGATGGCACTGTTGTAAATTGCAATTAGTTCTTCTTTTAATTCGTGAGCAATTTTTAAGCTGGGAGAAGACTTCAGTAGTAGGTCTAACTCTTCTCGATCTTCGTTGGTTAAATTTGCTTGATTATTCATTAATAAGCACCGACTTTTTAAGCCTTTTAGCTTGAGTGCAAGTCGAATCTTATTCAGAGATTTATTGACTAATTTCTGAACGTGAAACCTGTCGATAACTGTTTTAGCATTGGGGAAAACTTCTCGAATCACTTTCGGGAAACCTCCCCACATATCAACACAAACTTCCTCTACACTCTCTCTCATGGCTAAAGGCTGCTGCTTCAAAATCGTAATAATATCGTCACTTTTGTGAGAATCAATAACTTCTAACAAAGAGCTTTTATCTAGATCTGTTAAAATTGTGGCAAATTTCCCTTGCCCCTTTCTTCTGGCAAACTCATCTAAACTTAATCGTCTAGGAAACCCCCAGTCTTTTTTTTTGATTGTGCAACTTTATGGAAGATATCTTGGACGGCATCTTCGCT
>ENA-OFCF01000245-OFCF01000245.1-metagenomes-genome-assembly--contig:-NODE-245-length-26552-cov-8.910367_pt1 | contig 26552 bp, 20 predicted proteins | sample MGYA00153387_OFCF01 | MGnify analysis MGYA00153387
GCCATTGGAAATTATAGGTACCGGGCGTGCTCGGTGCCGTCACCGTGAAGTTATACGTAACCTGCTGACCGGGAGCGACCGCCGACGGGGTTTGCACTCGGGCGAATCCCCAGGTCGCGTTATCCTGCGGATTCTGCGAGCCTAAACGCCATTCGCCGCCAGCGGGCCAGGTATTGTCGCCCACGTTCCGCATGGTGACCGAAGCTGTGTAGGTCTGGCCCGCTGTCATCGTAGTGGCCACCGATTGGCTGACGAAGGCCGCGTTGTCGCCCACGCCGTAACCACTGACGCCGACCAATGACACTTGGTCGATGAAGGTGCTGTTGTCTCCCGAGCTATCTGTGGCTTCGAGTTGTAAAACGTGTGAACCCGCAGCAACGGTGAATGATGCACTAGTCGTGTAGGTCTCAAACGCGTTGCTAGTCGGTGTGATGAGTCCACCGACTTGCGTGCCACCGACGCTGACTTTCACCGGTTGGATCTGGCCACTACGCCGCGCGGCTTTGAAACTCACATTGTAAGTTCCTGCGGCGAGAGTCAGTGCCTGACTGATGGTGCCCAGCCCCCCGCCTTGCCCTTGCAAGACAGCGGTTTGAATCCCATCCGGTGCGTTAGCGGCACCCCATGCGCTGCCGTTGGCTTGGATGACCGAGCCGTTATTAAAATTCCAACCCGAACCTGTCGGCGCGTATTGGTAGCCATTGACCGCCGGTGTCTCGAAACTCGATCCTTGGATCGTCGTTGGTGGGGTGACGGGTGGGATTCCGCTTTGGATTATTTCGACTTGGTCAATGAAGGTCATCTTGTCTCCTGCGCCATCGGTGGCCTCCATGCGGATGAGGTGCAACCCGTCTTTAACCGTAAAGCTAGCTGTCGTGTAGTCCGCAAACGAGTTACTTGCGGGTGTGATGAGCGAGCCAACCTGCGATTGATTGACGCTGACTTTCACCGGCTGGATCTGGCCGTTGCGGCGTGCTGCTTTGAAGCTCAATGTGTAGCTACCGGCTGAAAGATGCACCATTTGCGACATACTACCTAGGCGCCCGTCAGCTCCCTGCAAGACCGCCGTTTGGATTCCACTGGGTGCTGTGGCTGCGCCTAATGCACTGCCATTGGCTTGGATGGCTGAGTTACTTGCGAAAAACCAGCCCCGTGCACCGCGAGACTCCGTAGCGACAGGACCCGGTGTGTATAGGTAGCCACTGACGGCTGGTGACTCGAAACCGCTATTCACCAGCGTGCTATTCCGGCTGATGTTGTATTTCTGTTCCAGATACTGCCTCACGCGTTCCTGGCTGAGCGGCGATTGGCCTTTATAGACGAGCACCTCGGCAACGTCGCCGGTGAAGCCAAAGCTTTGACCCGGAGTATTGGTCTCGCCAATGGTCAGGGATTGCAGGCGAGATGCCACAGAACGATAGGGGGACGTCTTCATCGCGACACCATTTGAGATCCGCATGTCCGGCGAAACCTGCTGAATGCCACCAGTTGCAATCACAAAGCCCTGTCCATCCGAAAACGGATTCCCATTTGGCACGACACCCATCACGACGGTATTGCCTCCTCCGTTTGCGCTATTGTTCGCGCCGCTGAAGACGGCATACACCGTGATCGAGCCGATGAACGGATCTCCACTCGCACCGAGAGCCATGTTTTCCAACCAGGTCTGGCCATTGGCAAAGCGTATAGCGGGCTTGCCGCTGACTGCGTTCGCCACCAAGGTCGGCTGGCGAGCGGCATTGCTTTGCCCAACCGTCAATGGGACACTGCCTTGATTGGTCCATGAGGAGACCTTGCCGGCAGCATCCGCCGTCACCCCGCTGTCCGCAACAAGCCAGAGCAGCCGATCGGTCGTTGGCAATGGAACGGTGAGATTGACAGGGAATACCACTGGCGCACCCGGTGCAACGGCGGTGTAGGTCGCCCCTTCGTTATCGTGACGGATCAGCGTGACGCTACCGTTGTTCAAGGTTGCCGTATAGACGCTGCCGGCGACTCGTGCTTCGACGTTGAACTGACCCAGCTCGGGGACATTAATCGGGACGGTCCGATCGGCACCATCCGCCGCCCACGCCGTGATCAGCCACGTCGCTTGGTCGCGACGCTTCCGCACCAGGACGCGAGCGGTGTCATCACCAGTGGGGAATTCGTAGGCGGGTTCGTCAGGCGACATACCATGACGGGCAGGACCCGGCAGGAGATCGCCATTGCGCACCAGATCCTCGAGTTGAGAAAACAACGCGTGAACATGAGAAGTGGCGACTAGCTGAGTGATCCAGTAAGGCGGTGCATTCTGGTCGAAAGGCGCTTCGTATTGGCCTTGAACGAAGTTTCCATACAAGCCCGAGTTCGCGCCGATCATCCCCGCAGTGTAGTAACACTTTAGGAAGCCTATCCAACGAGCATGGTCGGCAACGTTACCATCCCAACCACCGCTGATCCAATTGTACGACAGCGTGTCACCCGTCGCGATTTCCAGGGAGGTGGAATTGAGTGCGAGAGTTAAGATGTCGTGGCCACCCGTGAAACCCAACCCGGGGAAATACGCTTCATTGCTTGGGATGTCATTGGTGCCGCGGGTATGTTGCCAGCGAGGTCCCCAAGCATCCACAGCCCAGTTTTTATTCCGATGCGTTCCGCCCCCAGCAGTGTAGTAATTAAAAAAGTTTCGCCCGGGCACAGCGGCCTTCGTGATCTTGGCGATGATCAACTCGGAATTGCCCTTCTTATATGAGGCATGATTGTACATGCTTCCTGACCCGTAAGGGCTCGCTCCAATGGCGGCGCCAATCACCGGATCCATGTTCCATGCGTCTTGTGCAAAGCCTGGAATACCCAGCCCGGATTCGCCTCCATTCATAACGTTATCGATGGGTATGCCGCGAGCGATCATAGCACGCAGCGGCGCCGCGCGCATCTCCCCGGCGGTTTCCCAGAATGAGTCTGGCGCCTCAAGGCTGATGAGCGGGCCCACCCCACCCCACGTCGTGCCATCTGCTGACACGCCTTGTCCGTTCAAAATATTCCCTGCTGCATCCCGCGTGAACGCACCATACGGAGCATTTTCAAAAGGGATGGCCTGAGGGGTGCACACGCTCAGTTTGTAAACCTGGGGATTCGCGAGAGCCAGAGCCACGGTCTGGGATTCCCGACTTCCAGGAACGTCTATTTGCGCCACGATATCCATACTGGTGTTGTAGCGGGTGAATTCGAGGGCGTATCCCCAATCTTCTGCCAGTGGTATCCCGGTGACCAAGGGCAAGCACTCCCAGCCGTATCGCGTGAGGCGTGGCAGCGTGTGACCCGCTTTGAAGGCTGGCTTCGGCTGTGCTGCCAGCCACTGAGCTGGTGTGATCGTCTGAGCCTGCGCCGCAGGCCCGATTAGAAATACGCCGAGCGCTGAGGCTACAGCTTTACTTAATGTTAATTTCATTGGTTTTTTCTTTCGGTCTTACTGGTGGTTTTTTGGTTTTTCAATTTCACACCACATTCATTAAAGAATGCAAGGTAGGGATTTGCGTAAACTTGCAGCTCAATTCATGAACGCAAGACAATTCTCCAAATGTTTTCTAACGGACACTAAAGATTTTTTTATGTAGTGAGGAGCAATGAGAAGTGGCCCATGGCGGAGAGACTTCGTTTTTTTAGGGTTATTGTAGCAAACTCATTTTCAATACTTTATCAAACTAAAAGCCATGGCGTCGCTGACAATTTCCAGATTTGGGCTTGCACTCGGGAGGGGGCTTCTATTGATTCCCCCATGGCGGAGATTTCCCTTGGACTATCATTTGACGACGTGCTTTTGGTGCCGGCCCTGAGCTCGGTTTTGCCGGGAGACGCAGATCTTTCCACGCATGTTGCGCCGGGCATTCATTTATTTCTGCCCGTGGTTTCGGCGGCGATGGACACGGTATCTGAACACGATCTGGCGATCGCACTGGCCCGCGAAGGCGGCATGGGCGTGATCCACCGCGCTTGCCCAATCGACGAACAAGTGACGATGGTTTCCAGGGTGAAACGTTCGGAAAACGCGGTCATTCTCAAACCGCACACCGTGCGCAAAGAAGACACCGTAGAACAGGTGCGCGCCATCATGGCAAAAAACGGCTTTTCTGGATTTCCAGTGATCAATGCCGACGGCATTCTTGAAGGCATGGTCACGGGCCGAGATGTCCGCTATCTGGATCGCTTGGACGCGACCGTAGCCGAGGTGATGACGCCGCGCGAAAAACTCGTGACCGCCCCGCCGACGACTGGCCTCGAGGAAGCCCGCCGCATTCTCTATCAGGCTCGCATTGAAAAACTGCCCTTGGTTTACCCCGACGGACGACTCGCCGGACTGATCACCGGTTCCGACATCGAAAAACGCATCACTTTTACCAACGCCGCCAAAGACTCGAACGGTCGCCTCCGTTGCGGTGCTGCCGTGGGAGTCGGACCAGATTGCATCGACCGCGGCCAAGCCTTGATCGACGCTGGCGCAGATGCCTTGTTTATCGACGCCGCCACCGGCCACACGCATCACGTCATGGATGTGATTGGGAAACTCCGCTCGCTGTCTGATGTGCCCGTCGTCGCTGGCAATGTGGTGACCGAACAAGGTGCCCGCGATTTGGTGAAAGCCGGAGCCAACGCAGTCAAAGTCGGCGTCGGCCCGGGCTCGATTTGCACCACACGAGTCATTTCCGGCGTCGGGATGCCGCAGTTCACCGCCATCCGAAATGTATCCGATGTTTGCCGCGAACACGGTGTGATGGTCATCGCCGACGGCGGCATTCGTTACTCTGGCGACATCGTTAAAGCCATCGCCGCTGGCGCGGATTTGGTGATGCTAGGCTCACTGCTAGCAGGCACTCGCGAAAGTCCCGGCCAAACGGTTCATTTCCAAGGTCGGCGTTTCAAGAGCTACCGCGGCATGGGATCGATCGGTGCCATGCAAAAAGGCTCGGGAGATCGCTACGGTCAAAACAGCTCCGGAAAATTGGTGGCAGAAGGCGTGGAAGGCCGCGTCCCCTACAAAGGCCCGCTTTCCGATGTGATCTTCCAACTCATGGGCGGCCTCAAATCCGGCATGGGCTACGTCGGCGCCACCTCACTCGAAGAACTCCGCGAAAAAGCCGTCTTCACCCGCATCACCGCAGGCGGCCTGCGTGAGAGCCACGTCCATGACATCGTCATCACCGAGGAACCCACGAATTATCAACCGATTAGTTGATAAAAGTTAAACGTTATTGGTTAAAAGTTATCTGGAAATAGCGTCTCCATATTCTTTCCGATAACCGAGAACAAATAACCAATCACTTTCATCCCCATGCACGACCAAAACCACGTTGCCGTTATCGATTTCGGCTCACAATACACTCAACTGATAGTTCGCCGCGTGCGGGAGTTGGGATTTTTTGCCAAGCTTTATGCCATCGAGGATTTCCCAGACATTGGCAAACCCGGAGCGATTATTCTATCAGGCGGGCCACGCAGCACCAGCGAGGCGGATGCGCCAGATCTGGATTTCGCGGCGTTGAAAGCCTTCGGTGTTCCGGTGTTAGGCGTCTGTTATGGAATGCAATTGCTCAACATCAAGTTCGGCGGCAGCGTGGAAGCAAGCGACCGCCGCGAATACGGGCCGGCCAATCTGTTTCCTGCGGAATGCAAAGGTCTTTTCGAAGGAGTCTCGGCATCGTCGCAAGTCTGGATGAGCCACTCGGACACAGTGAAAATCCTGCCAGACGGCGCGAAGGTGATCGCGGCGAACCAACACGGGACACCGGTTTCGCTGCAGTGGAACGAACGGTTTTTCGGCATTCAATTTCATCCTGAAGTGACTCACAGCCACGAAGGTCTGCGCATTCTGCACAATTTCCTACTTCACGCAGAAAACTTGCTGCCATTCCGCATCGATGACTTGAAACGCGAAGTGATCGAAGGCATCCGGCGACAAGTCGCGGGCAAACAAATCGTCTGCGGAGTTTCCGGCGGTGTGGATAGCACCGTACTCGCCGTGTTGCTGCACGAAGCGGGTGCGAACGTGCGCGCAATTTTTGTCGATCACGGTCTGATGCGCAAAGACGAAGGCGAAGAAGTCCGCAGCAATTTCCACCGCATGGGCGTGCCGATCGAGACCGTTGATTGCGCCGAACGCTTTCTAACCGCGCTCGATGGCGTGGACGACCCCGAGAAAAAGCGCGTCATCATCGGCAATCTTTTCATCGATGTTTTTTGGGACTCGGTCGGCGATGCGGAAATGCTTGCGCAAGGCACGCTATATCCAGATGTCATTGAAAGCGCGTCTAACGCGAAATCCAAAGCTTCCAAGATCAAGACTCACCACAATCGCGTGGATCGCATTCTCGAACTGCAAGCTCAGGGAAAAGTGCTAGAACCGCTCGCCGAGTTTTTCAAAGACGAGGTCCGCGCACTCGGTGCTTCGTTAGGAATTCCGCATGATATTCTGCATCGTCATCCATTTCCTGGCCCAGGCTTGGCGGTGCGCTGCCCCGGTGTGATCACCCCGGATCGCCTGCGCATCATCCGTGAGTGCGATGCGATTTTCATCGGAAAACTCAAAGAGCACGGCTGGTATGATCGCGTCTGGCAGGCTTACGCTGGCCTGATTCCGGTGAAAACGGTAGGCGTCAAAGGCGACGAACGCAGCTACGAGTGGGCAATTTCACTGCGGGCAGTGGTTTCCGAGGACGCGATGACCGCCGACTGGGTGGACCTTCCCTATCAACTTCTGCGCGAGACAAGCCACCGCATTCTCAACGAGGTCAGTGGCATCAATCGCGTGCTTTACGATGTCTCCACCAAGCCACCTGCGAGCATCGAGTGGGAGTGAATTTTCTAGCAAAAATCACATTCCAGGAACTCGGATTCGTTTGGCGTAATTGAATGAGTTTCTAGCAAGCAACTCTGCTTTCTGAGTTTCCGTGAACGTGCGCGTACGAAGCTGATCCACCACTGAATCCGCAACCACCGTAATCGACACTTCGATTGAAGTGATGCGTCCAGCCTTGACTTCGTCTGCCGTGACAGAAGATGGCGGTGAAACTTGTGTGTCTATGCCGTTCTTGTTGATCTTGAGTGATTGAGTGACTCCAGTGCCACCCGCATTGCTGCTCAACGATACCGGAACCGTTACGATCCGACTCGATGATGGCGAGACCACGTTATTGCACTCAATCATAAACGTGATGGTGAATTGAAACACATTTTCACAGATGAATTGGTTCTGGGACTCTAACTCGGTGTTATTTTGCGCAAATGCATTCACCAAATCTGGCTGACCTAACAGCTCATCAAATGTTTCCTTGGGATCGATCAACAATCGATTTAAAATGAAAGTTTTATGAATCGTTCCGTTTTTATCAATTGGATCATCATAACGCAATTTGTAGGCAACACAGGAAACATCACCGCCCAGATCTTTTCCTTCTACCCCGATATCGCCATCATAACGATCCGATGATCCGGTAAAAAAAATCAAATTTGAAGCATTCGTGCTTTGCACTTTGTCACCCAGCTGTTCCTCAGAACTAACAGCAGAGAGCCATTCACTATCGTTACCGCGGCGAATGACTAGCGTTTCAAAATCGCGCGCCATGGAATCGATCATCACTTTTGCCTGGCGAGAAGCGCGGAGTTCTGCACGGCTACGGTTCCAGACATCCGTTGCGATCGCCGTGATGTAAACCAAGACCGTCACGATGATGGTGGTGATCGACATCGCCACCATCAGTTCGATGAGAGTGAAGCCTTGCTTGGTGAGAGGTGTCCGTTGGATTTTCATGAAAAATTTCCTGAAGTAAGTTTAGCGACGTATTGCTAGATTGCGCGTGAACACCGGTTTGTTAGTGGTTTTCTGGAATGCTGTATCCAGCGCCGCTTCGAAGGTGGTTGGATTTTTATTTCTGAGCGAATAGAAATCCGCAGTGAAGGCAATCACTGCCTCGGGGTAGTTTTCGGCACCTGCTAGGGCGGTGCCAGTCTTGGGATCAACGATAGAACCGCCAACTCCTGTTTTCAATGTTTCACCTTCGAAGATCAATTGTTTGCATTTAACATAATAAACCTCGCCCTCGACAGCGGGTAGATCAGCTTTAAAAAACGAATCGCTTTTCCGACGCAGCATCGTTTGCAAAGTGTAATCCCTGCCCGCCAGTTTATCTTTCACAGTGACAACCGGCACGGATGAACCGTCCTTTCGAAAGCTGGAGAAATCGCCGCGATACTGATAGATTATCAAAGCCTCTGCGGATGTATTGGACTCTTTGATCCAATCATATGCCTTTGCAAATCCAGTCACGGCATCTGTGGGGGTCTGACCGTCGCGAAGAGTGACTAATTCCTGCTCCAACGTGGACGCGAGGCGATCTGCAGCTTGGATATTGATCGCCCTCTTAATACCTTCTGACGCAGGTGCGAACACGTACATAAACCCGGTGAGCAAAACCGCAAGTACTCCAATGGCGATGACTGTCTCTAACAGGGTAAAACCACGCTTACGAATGAATCTCTGAATTTTCATGAATTAAAAAGTATCTCCGGGATTTATGTTTTTGAGATCTCCCATTTGATCCGGGCTGCGAAAAATCGAGGTGCTGCCATTCCGCCAGATCACAAAACCGCCGAAGTCTTTTTTGGCACTGCCAGACACCTTGGGTGGGGCTTCAATACCCGATGCGTTAATTTTTCTAATGCCTGTGCCGATGATGAAAGTAGCTCCCTGAGTTTTGCAAATCCCTTGAGAGTTGAATTCGTAAATGAAGTATTCTCCAGCGTGGCTAGACTTTACTCCTTCGATTCTCCCGCTGTTGATACTATCAAGATCGCCTCCAGTTTCGTTATTTTTCCTGCTAAATTTCTGGCTGAAATATGTTTGATCTGGTAACAGAACCGCACGACTTGATAGAACCCAAGTCGGAGAGGAGCTGGTCGGATCACTGGCCGTGCCGTTGTCATTGGTATCCTCATAAGCAACAAGCAGCCTGCGCAGATCTTCGTTGGGCGCATTAGTCAGCTCTTTTGCAACAAGCACGCAACTCCTGATGTTGCGACTGATCGCAGTGGTGCGAGCTTCATCAAACACCGATTCGGCTGTTGCCACTCCGCTGGTGACGCCCTTGCCTCCCATGCCATTGAGTCCAACTACGCCTGCGGTCATCAGGATTGAAATGATGGCGATGACCACAAGCATTTCGATCAAAGTAAAAGCGGATTTCATCGTTAACTTTTTGATTTTTCGCGCAAAGACATGCATGGATTTAGCAATGGGTTGAGAAGAATGTGCGTCAATTTTGAGCGTCCGCAAGCATAATTTTGTCAATACATCGCAATTACTGAACGCTTGTATTTGCAGGGAATCTTCCCCTTGCTGGACCGCTGACCCAAAGCCAAGCGGGGCGGACCATCTCGCGCACGTCCTTGCGAGTAGCTTGCCATCCGAGCAGTTGCTCAGCAAGCGATGGATCTGCCACCAACGAGTCTGGATCTCCTTCGCGTCGAGGCCCGTATTTGACCGGCACAGTCTGGCCGGTGACCTCCTCAACAGCTGCAATGATTTGTTTCACTGAGACGCCGACGCCCGTGCCCAAATTGCAACGGATAGATTCACCACCTACAGCTAAGTAGTCGAGAGCCCGAGCATGGGCATCGGCAAGATCCTCGACATGAATGTAATCGCGAATACAAGTGCCATCTGGAGTGGCATAGTCAGTGCCAAAAACATCCAAGTGATCGATTTCTCCAGTAACAGCCATCATCACTCGGGGAATTAAGTGAGTTTCTGGGTTGTGGTCCTCGCCGATTTTTCCATCTGGCGAGCATCCGCTTGCGTTGAAATACCTGAGGCAGGCACTGCGCAAACCCCAAGCATGATCGCAGTCTTTGAGTATCCATTCCACCATGAGTTTGCTACGACCGTAGGGATTGATCGGATTCTGCCCGTTAGTTTCGGTAATCGGCAGTTGGTCTGGCACGCCATATGTGGCGCAGGTGGATGAAAACACAAAAACTTTGCAGCCAAATTCCTGCATCACTTGCAGCAGTTTAATCGGCTCGGCAGTATTATTTTGATAATACTTCAGCGGGTCAGTGACGGATTCACCCACATATGCGTAGGCAGCGAAATGAATCACGGCTCCAAACGCATGTTTTGCAAAAAGAGTGCGCACAAGATCCTGATCCCCCACTCCACCCACCACAAGTTCCACTCCAGTGTCCACAATCGCCTGTTCATGGCCGAAAACTAGATTATCGAGAACCACAACCTTTCGGTCTTGCGCAGCTAAAAGCCTAACGGTGTGCGAGCCAATATAGCCGGCTCCTCCAGTGACAAGAATTGGCGCGTTGGGTGAGTGTGTCATTTTGCAAAGCCACTCAACCGCAAAACATCGGGCACTGTCAACCCGCAGAAAATCACACCTAGAGAATTTGTGAAAAACATTTCGAATATTCCACAATCCTCTGTTGTCGTAGTCGGCATGAAGAAACAACTTCTCTATTGGAGCGCAGTCATCGGGATCTCCGCCGCATTCACATCATGTGCCTACGATCCATACAACAGCACCTCGGGCGGATCCTACAACTCAGGATATGCCTCAGGAAATGGTTCAGGATACAATCCTGGATACAATCCTGGCTACAGCTCAGGCTACAATCCTGGCTACAGCTCGGGATATGGCAGTGGCTACGGGTACGGCGGCAACGGATTTTCCACCTCGCTTTTCGTAAGCACGGGCAATCCACGTTGGGGATATGATCCTTCTTGTTACAGTTACTACGACTACACCCGCCGTAGTTATTATGATCCTTACCTGTGTGGCTATTACCCAGTCGGATATCGTCCACGCGTAGTGTATGGCGCACCGCATCCTCATGGCTGGCGTCCGGGAAATCGATACTGCTCGCCACCCGAAACCGTTAGAAATATGACGGTGGTGAACTACCACGACCGGGAAACGGCTTACCGGAATTCCAACTACTCATGGTCACGAAATATTAGACACATGCCGGAATCTCGTGATCGCACGAATGACTACCGCCAAAATCACAACGATTCCTACCGGTCCGACTCGGGTTCACGTAACCCAAACTGGAACCGATCAGAAAACGGCCGCCATTCTAGAAATTATAACCCACAAAATTCCCACAACCGTGGTGATCAAGAAAATGACAGAGGCCGCTCACACCAAGAAAGATTCAACCGTGAATCCAGACGTCCATCATCTTACAACGCACCCGTGACATCAAAACCTGATAGAAATTTTTCTAACCCACAGCGACCAATGCGTGGTGATTCCTACCAGCAAAATTCACGTGAGTTCCAACAACGGCGCGAAATGCCGCAGATGCGCCAGCAAAATTCACGTGAGTTTCAACAACGGCGCGAAATGCCGCAGATGCGCCAGCAAAACTCACGTGAGTTGCAACAACGGCGCGAAATGCCGCAGATGCGAGAGCAGAATTCACGTGAGTTCCAACAACGACGCGAAATGCCGCAGATGCGAGAGCAAAATTCACGTGAGTTCCAACAACGACGCGAAATGCCACAGATGCGAGAGCAGAATTCACGTGAGTTCCAACGCCAAGCGCCACAAACCAGAGAGCGACATCAGTCCCAACCGCAAAATTCTGAGCGCGAGCGCGAGCCGAGGTCATCCAACAGAAGAAAAGAAATGCGCAGCCTAGGTGATGGCTGATCCATGACAGACTACTCTGCCTCCCGCCGCGCACGATCGCGGCGGAGGTTTTCTAACGTCACCCTCGGGCGCAACACCCAGCGGCCAATCATCCATCCGGCTAAGCCGCCACCTAGATGGCACGCGTGTCCTAACTGAAAGATGCCAGACATCCCACTGTCCACTAATTTTTTCCCTACCCATGACAAACCCGGCAAATGGAGTGCTGGATGAATCAAGGCCACGATCAGCGCAGCGGCCAATACTCCCAAACCCAAATTTTTCCCAGAAACGGACAAAGGAAAAAACCGAGATTCTGGAGAAATCGTGACCAAGAATAACAGCAGTGCCATGCCGCCACCGGATAAGCCGACAAGCAGGCCAGATCCTAACAAGAGATGGACCAAACCGCCACTCGTCACTCCTGCCAACATCAAGACATGCACGACACGCCATCCAGCGATGTGTTCGATGCGCGAGCCGATTGCCAAGACAAACAATGCATTCAGTCCAGCGTGCCAGACACCTCCATGCAGCAATCCGTAGGTGAAGATTCGCCAAATTTCTCCCGATAGAAATTCCGCGCGTTCCAGCCCAAAAGTCACGAACCAGTCCCTAGCGAACTCTGGACCGCCTTTGATAGAAACTCGAATCTGTATCGCTATCACTGCAATAACCCAGACCCAAGATGCAGGAGAACGCAGTATTCTAACTGCATTTTGAAGCTGTCCACCTAATGATTCCATGGTGGTGCGGGATTGGTTTGAACAGTGGAGGAAGCAATTAATGCACGACACGCGCACGCGGTTCGCGACGCACTGTGTCCTCACCGCCGGCGCAGGTGACAAATGGTCCACCTTCTAACGGCGCGACGTCCGTAAATGCCACATCCGGCATCTCTGAAGGCCGACCTGCTAACGGAAAATCCTTCCTTAACGGGAAAAACGGATAACCTTCCCACATCAAAATTCGTTTCATATTCGGGTGTCCGGAAAATGGAATGCCCATCATATCCCAAACTTCCCGTTCATGCCAATCCGCGCCGCTCCAAAGATCAATTACAGACGGCACTTTTTCGTCCTCACCGACCTTGGCTTTCACGCGCAAATGCTTGGAATCATCCACAGTTGCGATTTCATACACCATTTCAAACCGTGGGTCCTCTCCGAAATGATCAAGGCTGGAAACATCCAACAGCATTTCGTAGCCCAGATCGTTCCTACATTTTGCCAGCACTTCGTGCAATGCGCCCAGATCGGTGATTACGGTATTCTCACCCCGGAAGGAAACCGTCCCGAGTATTTTCTCCGCGAAGATTTCCCGGAGTTTAGTCACATCATCAGCAGCTGGCATTGGAAAATAATTGTTAGGAAATAGCGTCGAAATACACCTTCTTCTGAGCCATCGTGGATTCTTCGCGCTCGACCTTTTTCTGAAGTTCCATCAAGCCCTCGATCAAAGCCTCAGGACGTGGCGGGCATCCAGAAATATAGACATCCACCGGAATCAATCGATCAATGCCCTGCAACACTGCGTAGCTTCGATACATGCCTCCAGAGGACGCGCAGGCCCCCATGGCCACGCACCATTTTGGCTCAGGCATCTGATCCCAAATCCGTTTCACCGCCAATGCCATCTTGTAAGTCACCGTGCCAGAGACAATCAAAACATCCGCCTGGCGTGGAGAAAAACGCATCACTTCCATCCCAAAACGCGAAATGTCAAAGCGGCTAGAGGCAGTGGCCATCAACTCGATCGCGCAACACGCGAGTCCCATCGGCATTGGCCAGAGCGAGTTTTTCCGCATCCAATTGATCGCCGCGTCAACACGCGTGAGAATCACGTTCCCTTCAATCTTGGAATCGTAGGCCGTGTGAAGTGTGCTGGAAGTAGGACTGACCATGGTGCTGCGCCGAGAACCTGAACCCAGCCAGATCATTCCTCAAGTGGATTTGTGAAAAATTCACGTTTGCCCGCAAAGCTATCTTTCGCGGCTGTGTGGGGCCGATCTAAAAATTCCAAACCAAATAAAATATCGTTTGGTGTTGGCATCATGGAAAACTCCTTCAATCCAACCTCCTCGTTTTTGTGCTGACGGTAAAGCAGGTGTCACGAATTCACTCCATCTAACCAAATGAATGCCCGAGGGCAAGATCATCCATCGCTATTACGAAATTGAGAGACCAGTTTGATAGCCTATAGCATGATATCTTGATTAAGGCGCCTTCGATGACTCGATCAAAATTTTAAAATCTTTGAATTCAACCTTCATCGGCGGTCCGGTATGAACTTGCAATGCGATGACGCCCCTTGCCGAGCGTTTTTCTGCATTTACGTCATCGATCTCGACCGCCAGCTCGTCATTGACGTAATGCTTGAGTACATGGCCGCGAGCCACAATGCGATAGGTATTCCACTGCTCAATTTTCACTTCTGCCACTGTAAGCTTTCCGGTTTCCTCAGGTTTTTCATTAAGCTTTACACGTTGACCACGCTCACAAGCAATGCCACGTCCACCTTCCTCATATAGCATACCGAGATAAGAACTATCGGCGTGCAAATCCATCTGATAGCCAGTCACTCGCCATTTAGTGGCATCCAGAATCTTGCTGCGATATTGTACCCCAGAGTTATTATTTCCACTCACGCGAGCCTTGTATTCAATGGTGAAATCTGCCGGTTCCCCACCCTGCCAGATTAGAAAGGAATTCTCGGTAATTTTTTTGTCAGTATCATTGGTTTCACCGATGATTGTACCATTCTCCACACGCCAAATCTTAGGATCACCGGACCATCCTTTTAGATTTTGATCGTTGAAGAGAATCTGCCACTCGGCACGGATGGGGAGAACGCCGAGAATCAAATTTAGCGAAATGAGAGGACGAAGGAAAAGATTCATTATCATTATATTGTTAGCATTTTTTCACGCTTACCCATTGTTTGGTAGAGGCGGATTCAAGCACTGCATCGCAGACATACTGAGTGCCGAGAGCGTTACGGAAATCAGGGTAACGCTTTACCTCGGCTGGATTATCCAAGTCTTTCAAAAATTCAGCCAACTCGTGGATAAACGAATGCTCATAGCCAAGACAGAGGCCGGGAACCCACCAATTTCCGGCATACGGGTGATCTCCATCGGAACAATGAATACTGCTCCAACCACGACGGTCTCCGGCAACTCCGTGATCAAAATATGATAGACGATTGAGGTCGTGAAGATCCCATGATAAAGATTTATTCTCACCATTGATTTCAAAAGTATTAAGCGCCTTGTGTCCACGGGCGTAGCGGGTGGACTCAAAGATTGCTAGAGATCCATTTGCAAATCGCGCCAGAAATGCACAGGCATCGTCGATAGTGACAGCATGTTTTTCCCCTGTATCTGTGTGGACTCTCTCTTTGATAAAGGTTTCCGTCATTGCACTCACGGATATGATATCACCATTGATCCAGCGGGCGGTGTCGATGCAGTGCGCTAACAAATCTCCTGTCACCCCTGACCCGGCGACGGCGGCATCAAGACGCCAAAGCCCTGCTCCCCCTTGCGGAAGCTCTGCAGAAATCGTCCAATCTTGAAGGAAATTGGCGCGGTAATGAAATACCCGACCAAGTTCGCCCGCATCAACGATATTTTTTGCAAGCGTTACGGCTGGAAGGAATCGGTAGTTATACCAAACAAGGTTAGGCAAACCAGATTTCTCAACTGCAGCGACCATCTCCTCACCCTGCGAACCATTAAGAGCCAGCGGCTTTTCACAAAGAATCATCTTTCCATTGGCGATGCAAGCAAGCGCGATTTCAGCATGAGAATCGTTAGGCGTGCATATATCAACGGCGTCGATGTCCTCACGTTTGACTAGCTCACGCCAATCCGTCTCATAAGAAGCGTACCCCCATTGTTCTGCAAAAGCTCTAACTTTTACTTCATCACGCCCGCAAACGACTTGGCGAATGGGCACGTGGTCGGTATTAAAAAAATGTGAAATTTGCGAGTAAGCGTTTGAATGAGTACGGCCCATAAAGCCATAGCCAATAAGTCCTATACGAATATTTTTTTTCATAACAATACGGTCGAGTTTCAGATGAATACAGTGAACTAAGATCAATGAGGTCCAACCCAATTACCCGTCTTGGTCTCAAAGAGCAAGGCTGTTTGAGAAGCTGTTTGAGAAGCTTGTGCCATCAGCGGCGTTGCGTCCATGCAGATTGCCCATACCGACACGCCACCTTGCCAGCAATAATCTCCACCGGAGGAAAATAATCCCGAATCTCCCAAAAATCGGTCATGATTGAAGCCAATCGTAAAGCCCGATGAATTGAATCGTTCAAAGCACAACTTCCCGATACGGAACCTTGATGCAGAAGACCTGAACGAGTCCTACGCTGGCCAGCTCCTGCAAGCTTTCGGCCTTCGACAGTAACCAAATCGTAGTTCACAGGATTATCAAAACACAACGCAGCTCCAGTTTTCTCTTCGCCATTACTGATTTTCACCGCCACGCCTTCTACAGCAATCACCGCTTCCAATGCCTCGTGTATCCAACGATAAGTCTCGGCACCTCGCGCCTGCGCCAGTCGCTCCCCAGCGGGTGCGACCACAGTGTAAGTCCAATCCGCCCGATGATCCACCGTGCCTCCACCCGTCCATCGGCGAACCCAATCAAGATCTGGCAAGCGGCTCATTGCATCCGCTAAATTTCCAAAATACCCGATACTGCCCCATTCGCCTAACCAACCATAAACTCGCAATACCGGTCTATCCGCCACGGCCAACAGCCACTCATCCACCGCCATTGCCTCTGGCCCAGGACGCTTCACGAGATCGATCCATAAATCCAATTTTCCCATCATCACACCGGATGTTTCATGCATAAGCACATCTTGAAAATTAAAATCTTCACCTCTGCATCGATTTTAGATTCTGTTAGTCCGTTCGTTAAAATGAGTTTCCCCCGCATCAACATAATGATTTGGACCTGCCAGCAGATACTCATGAACTTCCATCTGATTCTCCACATAAAGCCTACGAGCAAGCGTCTTGAGCCAACCAAATATTCCTGAGGAGGTTCGGAGTTGCAGATATGCCTGCTCGCCAATCCTGCAAACCATGCCTGCCACCTGCAACAATTGCAGGGTTAGTAAGGCCATATTCCTGAGTGAATTCACTACCCAATAAGCAACACCTTGATTCTTAGCATTTTGTATATTACTCAAAATCTTGGCACGACGCGGGCTAGTATAAGAATGTTCTCCGGGGGGGGAACAAAACGTATCGACCAAGGCTTGGTTCTCCGGGGGGGGGATCAAAAAATATCAGCCAAAATTCGATACGAAAAGTCAACCTGCTTGTGAGATGATCCTTCTAGGAGATGCTCCAAGCAGGTTGAATCATTTTTAGCCAAAAAACCCATCAGTGCATGGAATAATTTACATTTATAAATAATACGGAATTGCAGATAATGCTTGCAACCATTCGGAAATCAGAATAAAAAACTAACAAGTTTATACTGAAACATGTTGCAACTATGGCCGTGCAAATACCCAAATCCAACCTAATTATCATTGATGATGATGAAACTTTACGCAATTTGCTAACCATTGCCGCAAAAAGTCGAGGATGGCACCCGGCGGCGGCCGCGACCGGCCTTGATGGATTAAAACTTCTGAGTTCGGAAATCAAAGCGGTGGTGTTAGATCATGGGTTGCCAGACCAAGATGGCATCCAAATCCTCACTCGCTTGCGCTTAGATTTTCCGCATTTACCGGTGATTATGCTCACAGGGTTGAACGATGCCGAGACGGCTGTGCGCGCGATAAAGGCTGGTGCGGATGATTATTTGACCAAACCGTTCGAGCTGGAACGGCTATTCATGGTCATCAATGACGCGTGTCGAATTCGGCGTGATGCGCTTGAATGCTCCGCAGTGGATACGGTAGTGCCATTGAACATTGGCGAAAATCTCTTAACAGGTAGCATTTCGCCTAGTAAAAGCCGCAGCCCACTGATGGACGAATTGTTCAGGCAAATGGAAAAAGCCGCGCGGCTCGATATCACGGTTTTGCTATCCGGCGAGAGCGGCACTGGAAAGACGCACATTGCCAAAGAAATCCACCGACTGAGTCCCAGAACGCGCGAAGCATTTATCCCCGTAAGTTGTCCAGCACTGCCACGTGAGCTATTAGAATCCGAACTTTTTGGCCACGAGAGAGGAGCTTTCACAGGTGCCACTGCAGCGAGAGCTGGGCGCTTTGAACAAGCAAGCAAAGGCACAATTTTCTTAGATGAAATCGGCGACTTGCCAAACGAACTCCAGCCAAAGTTGCTAACCGTGTTGCAAGACCGAGAATTCTTCCGTGTCGGCGGCAATCGGATTCTTCGCACGGATGCTAGAATCATCGCCGCCACAAACATCGACTTACAGGCCCGGGTGGCGGACGGGAGATTTCGCGAAGATCTCTATTATCGTTTGAACATTCTAGAATTGCACCTGCCGCCGTTGCGAAATCGCTTAGAAGATTTGCCGGATCTTTTGCATTCGATACTGGCTAAAATCTCGACCAAGCGACAAGTGAAAACTTGGAGCGTTACCGCCGCTGCATTGGAAGTCCTTAAAAAATACCAATGGCCCGGCAATATCCGTCAACTAGAGAACGTCATGGAGCGTGCAACGGCTTTCGCTAACGGATCAGTGCTAGATGAAAACGACATCATTCCACTCATTGCGGAGCGTAATATTCAAGCTGTTTCCGGGCGACTCGCACAGCGTTCGCTCCACGAGATCGAACGTCAGGCATTTATTGATGCCTATGAACACAGCGGTAAAAATAAAGCAAAGACCGCACGCCAGTTAGGAATCGCGGAACGAACGGTTTACAACCTACTCGCTCGCTACGAACTCAAGTAGTAGCAATTGGCGGCATTGCCATCAGCTCAGGTCTGCGGATTTCTCGCCTTACGGTGGCCAACAAAGTGTTCCTATCAAAAGGTTTCGCCAATATTCCGCAGGCTCCAATTTTTTCTGCAAGCGGAAGACAATTGTTAGCGCCATCATTCCAACCACCCGACATAGCGATAATCGGTGTTTTCTTGTCGCTAGCCCGCAGGGTAAGGATTGTTTCTATACCATCTTTTCTTGGCATGATTAAATCGATCATAAACAGATCAAAACGTTGCAAGCATGCGCAGCGAATGGCCTCATCTCCACTTCGCGCTGTGACAACCTTATAGCCATCTGCCGTGAGAGCCATTTCAAGCATTGAAAGAATCAGTGGCTCGTCATCGACAATCAAAATTGGTAATTCAGGGGTCATTCCGTATGTGCAGTCGCGAACTCCAATATAGAATCAAATGTAACGATGTTATATTATTCTTACATAGACACACTTTCAAGATTTTAAGCCCTACGCAATCACGTAGCCGGAGAACAACCAGTCGCCGAAACATCATGCGGTTCTATCAAAACTTTACGAAGTGTTTTTAGCAGTGTCCCAACCGTGTACGGCTTGGCAAGAAATTGATTTGCCCCAGAAGCCGCTGCCCTGCTAACATTGACCTTGGTGTTAATTCCGCTGGCACCAATGATTCGCACGTATGGATTGAGTTGACGTAGTGCACGAATTGTTGCTTCACCATCCATGATTGGCATCATCATATCTGTTAGCACTACTGCAATATTTTGCTGATGATTCTCATAAATAGTCAAAGCCTCAGAGCCGTTTTTTGCGAGCAACACTTTGTAGCCATGAGCTTCCAACGTCTGCATTGTGATTTGTCGGACTAGTGGCTCGTCATCTACGACTAACACAGTTTCTCCTTTTCCGCGGGGTTGCATTTGATTATCTGTAGCTTCTATAGAATCCCAACCCGGAGCGGTCAAGGCGGGCAAATAGAGACGAAAACGCGTACCCTCGCCAGGAACACTCCACACACGAACGAATCCACCATGACTTTTTATTATTGTTAGTGTGGTAGATAATCCTAGCCCCGTGCCTCTGCCAAGCTCTTTGGTTGTGAAAAACGGATCGAATATCTTTTCAATGATATCCTCTGAAATCCCGTGGCCAGTATCATCTGTCTGGATGGTGACGTACGGACCCGGACGAATATCGGGATTCATTGCCAGATCGTATTTATCTATCAGCATGTTCTGAACATTCAGCGTAATCTGCCCGCCTGCTGGCATGGCATCACGTGCATTCACACAGAGATTGAGTAATACTTGATGAATTTGAGTGGGATCCGCATTGATTCGCCAAATGCCCTGCTGGAGTATGCTCTCTATCAAGATGTTCTTGGGGAAAGTTTCCCGAATAATGCGCAGCAAGTCATCAATGATCGGAGCAATTTCCATTTCCTTGGGCTTTGCTTCACCCCCACGGGCAAACGAAACCACCTGCCTAACCATATCTGCTCCACGTGTGGCGCTCTCTGCGACCATGTCCAGAATATTGATACCATCTGGATCATCTACATACATCCTCAGCATATCAATCGACATCATGATCGGCGTGAGGACATTGTTAATATCATGAGCAATTCCTCCTGCTAGTGTCCCTATACTATCCATGCGTTGGGCTCGCATGAATTGTTGTTCATACTTCATGCGCTCAAGCTCATCTGAGGCACGAGCAGCGAAAAGTAAAAGAGTCGATGAAATAAAATTACACTGCGATATGGGCTGTTGGAACAACAGAAACATCAACCCGATTGGCTGGCCAGATGCATTGTAAAGCTGGGCTGCTGCATAAGCCTCATAACCTGCCTTCACCATCATACCTGCCTTTGGATAGTGAAATCCAAAGCCCTCAGACACCATGCAAATGCCGTCTGACAGACGATAATTGCAGGGTGTTCCTTCTAATGAATATTCAAAATTTTCAACTAACTTGCCATCCATGACAGCACAGATAGTCGTAGCACTCGCTTGACCGTGGTTAAATCTGGCAATGAAACCAGCATGTGCCCCAAGCGCTTCTACAGCACAAAAAACAATTTTTTTACAAAACGCGCCACTTAGTATGTTAGACGCTCCACGTGACATCGCTAGCACAGCATCATGGGTTTTGCAGAGTTCTTCATTCAAGCGGAGATTAACGATACTAAATGCTAGATTATCCGATAGTTCTCGTAATAAAACCAATTCATCATCAGGAAGTATATGCGTTTCATTCTGATAAAGCATCAATACCCCAAATATTCGCTGTTGATCTTTAAGAGGGAATCCGACTACTCCACGAAGCCCGTGTTTGCGCTCGAAGCTCTTCCATGGTCGGCAATCTGCATTTAAATCAAGATCTGGAATACTCAATGGATGCCCAGCTCTAATGATTCTGCCTGAGAGACTCATTCCGTCTTGATCGGTTTCTGACCAACTCAGCGGAATCTCTGGCAGCTTCATGTCAGCTGGTCCTGCGTGTGCTTTTGGGACAATGGTTTTGCTCTTATCATTCATTGCATAACCCACCCAGGCCACACGGAATTTTCCCTCATCCACGAGTATTCGGCATACCGTATCCACGAGATCTGTTTCTGATTTAGCGTGAATCGATGCCTCATTGCAGCGGCTGAAAAGCCGCCACGCGCGATTGCTCCGGGCCAACGCGATTTCCTCCCGCTTGCGTTCGGTGACATCCCTCGCTATTGCAAAAAATTGGCCAGCCTCCACATATGGTTGGCAACTCCAGGAAAGCCAGCGATACGAGCCGTCCTTGCAACGATAACGATTTTCAAAGTAGTTAACAGGGTTGCCGCTTCTCAGATGCGCGAAGACGAGAAGAGTTGCCTCGTGATCCTCTGGCAGAACAAAGTCAAAAAATGTTTTTCCGGTTAATTCTTGCTCGCTCCAACCAAGGCAGCGCGTCCATGCAGGATTTACTTCAACAATACGGCAATTCAGATCGCTAACGCACAAAAGATCCACAGTCAACAAGAACACTGAACGCCGCTCCGCCTCAAGCGACTTCAGCTGTTGGATTTGTCGCCCCAACTCTAACTGATCCTCAACTCGTCTTGCCAAAATTCGCAAGGCCTGAATTTGGTCCTTACTAAGTTGTCTTGGCACTCGATCAACGACACAGATCGCTCCTAACGCAACGCCTTCAGTCGCAGCTAACGGAATTCCGGCATAGAACCTCACACCTGCTTCACCTGTAACCATCGGGTTATTCATAAATCGTGAATCATCAAGAGCATCCTCCACAACAAGCATGTCACTTTCACAAATGGTGTGGGCGCAAAACGAGAGCATACGTGAGGTTTCTGAAAAATCGATGCCAAGCTTAGCCTTGAACCACTGGCGGTTATCATCAACGAGTGAAACCATAGCAATTGGTGTCCCACAGATTGTTGCAGCCAGTGCGATGATTTCATCAAATATTGGCTCAGGCGGTGTATCGAGTATTTTGTAACTTGCCAATGTTTCCAAACGCATGCTTTCGTTAGTTGGAATAGGAGGCTTCATGGATTTTATAACATAAATTTTAGAAATCTATTAGATGACAATTTTAACACAGGTATTTCTACCTCGATGTAAAATCAAGCTATTGCGATGTATTGATTCAGTCAACATTACATTCATTTATAATATCTGGCAATCTGGCTGTGTGTGAGACTCAGACGTTCCAGCCGATGCGCACAATTTTCGATAGAAAATCGATAGATTACGAATGCGACAACAAAGAATACTACTTTTGCTAGCGAAAACATTGATTCTAAGTTTTGGGAAATTACATAGGTTCCGGCACCTACGATATTGATTATGAGACTGAGAGGCGGCGAAGCTCTAGACGTCGGATACAGGTTTGAGCTGTTGTAGGCAAAATTCGGACGAGCCAGCCGTCGGGTCCAGCGCGATGGGCGGAAAAAAAGCCGGACAGGTTTCCCTGACCGGCTCTTGAATTTGGCTGGGCATGGCGGTTAAAAACCGCCGCCACGATTTACATCATGCCGCCCATTCCGCCCATGCCGTGGTCATGACCACCGCCGCCGGCGGATGGTTTTTCCTTTTCCGGGAGGTCGGTGATGACGCACTCGGTGGTGAGCAGGAGGCCGGAAATGGAGGCCGCATTTTGCAATGCGGTGCGGGTGACCTTGGTCGGGTCCACCACGCCGGATGCGATGAGGTCTTCATAAGTATCGGTCGCGACGTTGTAGCCGTGGCCTTGCTTGTTGGTTTTGACGTTTTCAACGATGAGCGCGGCTTCGCGGCCTGCGTTGGCGACGAGCTGACGAAGCGGTGCTTCGATGGCGCGGGCAACAATGCCCATGCCGGTCTTTTCGTCTTCGTTAGAAGCGGCGTCGCAGCAATTGGCAGCGCAAGCCGCAGCAAGAGCGCGGATCAGAGCGGTGCCACCGCCAGGAACGATGCCTTCTTCGACGGCCGCACGGGTCGCGTGGAGGGCGTCTTCGACGCGGGCTTTCTTTTCCTTCATCTCGGTTTCGGTAGCGGCACCGACATTGATGACGGCCACGCCGCCAGCGAGCTTGGCAAGACGCTCTTGGAGCTTCTCGCGGTCGTAATCGCTGGTGGTTTCTTCGATCTGACGGCGGATTTGATTCACGCGGCCGGTGATGGCTTCGGAAGTTCCGCCGCCTTCAACGAGCACGGTGTTTTCCTTGCTGATAGTGATGCGCTTGGCTTCGCCGAGGTCGCTGAGTTCCACCGACTCCAGCTTGATGCCGAGGTCGTCGGTGATCACGCGGCCACCGGTGAGGATGGCGAGGTCTTCGAGCATGGCCTTGCGGCGGTCGCCGAAACCAGGAGCCTTCACGGCAGCGATGTTGAGGATGCCGCGGAGCTTGTTCACGACGAGAGTCGCGAGGGCTTCTCCCTCGACGTCTTCCGCGATGATGAGCATCGGGCGACCGGTCTTAGCGACTTTTTCTAGCAGCGGAAGCATATCCTTCAGCGAGGAGATTTTCTTCTCGTTGATGAGGATGTAGGCATTCTCGAGGAAGGCTTCCATGCTCTCAGGATTGGTCACGAAATACGGGCTGAGGTAGCCTTTATCGAACTGCATGCCTTCGACCACGTCGAGGGTGGTTTCGATGCCCTTGGCTTCTTCCACGGTGATGGTGCCGTCCTTGCCGACTTTGTCCATGGCTTCGGCGATGATGCTGCCGATTTCTGCGTCGGAGTTGGCGGAGATCGATGCGACTTGAGCGATTTCCTTGGCGTCGGAGACGGGCTTGGAAAGCACTTTGAGTTGGGCGACGATTGCCTCGGTGGCCTTCATGATGCCGCGTTGCAGCGAGATCGGATTGGCACCGGCTGTGACGTTGCGAAGGCCTTCTTTGTAGATGGCTTCAGCAAGCACGGTGGCGGTGGTGGTGCCGTCGCCAGCGATGTCGGAAGTTTTGCTAGAAACTTCGCGGATCAACTGGGCGCCCATGTTTTCATAGGGGCACTCGAGTTCGATTTCCTTGGCAACGGTGACGCCGTCCTTGGTGATGGTGGGCGAGCCGTATTTCTTGTCGATGATGACATTGCGACCGGCAGGTCCGAGGGTTGCCTTGACGGCGCGAGCGAGTTTTTCAACACCGCGAAGCAGGGCTTGGCGGGCGGATTCGTCGAATTGTAGTTGTTTGGCCATAATAGGTAATAGTGATTAGTTATTGGTGATTTGAAATTAGGGGCGGAGCGGCTGGACTTGGGCGATTCTTGGGTTTTCCCAATATCGAATTTCCCAATTTCCAATGTCCCCGCTTCAGCGGTTTAGCCAACAATCCCGAGGATGTCGGATTCGTTGATGATGAGGACTTCTTGGCCGTCGAGTTTGACCTCGGTGCCGCCGTATTTTGAGATGAGAACTTTGTCGCCCACCTTGACGGTGAATGCGATGTCTTTTCCTTTATCATCTTTGCCACCGGTGCCGAGGCTGAGAACTTCGGCTTCTTGTGGTTTTTCTTTTGCGGTGTCTGGAAGGACGATGCCGCCGGCGCTGACTGCATCAGCTTCGATGCGTTTGACGAGGACACGTTGTCCGAGTGGTTTGATATTAGCCATATGTGTTTGGTTTCGGTTATTGTTATTGGTTTGGTGTGAGAAGCCACGCACCGGTCTGGGGGCGTGGAAATTAGCGATGAGAAATTAGGAATCCGGGGCCGAGTTCGGTTCGAGGGCGGAAAGCCATTCGTCGAATTCGTGGTCGAGTTGATCGGTGAGGAAGTTTTGCCAAGTTTGGAAATCGCCGGAGTCGGCAGCTTCGAGCGCGTTGTAGTAGGCTTGACGCAGATCGGTGGGAATCGAAATCGGTGGATAACCGGCGGCAAGCAGCACAAAGTTCATTGCGAGGCGTGCGGCGCGGCCATTGCCATCGGTGAACGGGTGGATGCGGGCGATGCCGTGGTGGAGTTTTGCGGCGCGTTCGACTGGATCGGCGATGGTTTGGAGTTCGGAAAAAAGTTCTTCCATCAAGTCAGGCACTTTCACCGGATTCGGCGGAACGTGGCTGAAACCAGCAATGCGAACAGCTCCGGTGCGATACGAGCCTGCAAAATCGTCTTCCACGCGGGTGAGAACGATGCGGTGAAGATCCAACAGGTCAAGCTCGGTGAGGCAGGGATGGCTCTCCGAGCCGTCCGGTTGTGGGGGCGAGGAAATCGGTTGAGACGTTGTTTCTGTAGATTCAGCTCCACCCTGCCGAACGCCTCGGAGAGGCGTCCCTGCCTGAGCTAACGATTTCACCTGCTCCCATGCCTTCGCTAGATTTACGGCTTCGATGTGATCCTTGAGCGGCTTGCCGGAAACGGTGACGCCTTTGGAAAGCACCAACTCGGTTTCGCGCAGCGTCAGACTGTTGCCTTCGATGGCGTTAGATTCATGCACCATCCGCACATCCCACGCCGCCGCGAGACTGGCAACCGACTCTGGAGAGAGCGGGCGCAGCGCGGCAAGGCGTTGGTGTTTGGTGAGGAGGGTGGTCATTCTGGCAGATTGTTGCGGCGGGAAAGTTTCTTTTCGTCGGACTTGAGGCGACGTTCAACCTTTTTCAAGTCTTCGGAAGCTGGAAGGCTTTCGGGGCGGATGTTTCTTTGTCCGAGCAAACTGCGGACATCGATGTTGTTTTTGACGTGTTCGTTGGTGATGGCCCGCTCGGTGGCCAGTCCGTCACGATTGATGCTAAAGGTGGTAATTTCGTTAGCGAAGTCCTTCGCCTTGATCGTGATGGTCGGCAGGAAATCAGCCAGCGGGCGATTGTCCGGCACACGGAGGCGGGTTTTCATATCCTGGGTGGTGTGACCGCCGAAAAGCGCCTGATCTCCCTTGCTGCGGATGATGCCGAAACTGCGGTCGTCGCCAAGTTTCTCGTAGATCTGCGTGGAAAGGAGCTTTTCGGATTCGGTGAGCTTTTTGCGGGCGCGGAGACGTTCCACTTCGGAAATCCGTTGCTCGATGATCTCTGCCCGCCGGGTCTGGACCGCGAAGTAGGTCTGGCAAAAAGCGATTTCGTCCTTCGAAGGGTCGCCGTTCTGCGCGATGAGGTAGCAGGCGTATCGGGTGAGCATGAAATCCTCGATTTCACGCTGCCCGCCCTTGCCGTGTTCGATCAATTTGCTGACTCCGACAAAATGATCTGAAGCTTTGTTTCCAGAGGTTTCACAGGCGGTCGCCGCATCTTCGATGACCTTGCGGAAATTGCGCCAAGTGGCGTATCCAAGCACCGTTTGAAGATCCCGCGCCAGCCAGAATTCAACACCCGTTTCCTGCTCGATCTGGGCAAGTTTTTCGAGTTCCGCGAGAAGTGTGGAGATGACGGATTTCTTCATGGGAATAGGGAGCCGATCAATTTCCTGAGGTCGGGAAATTGATCGGAGCTTGTATCCATCCGCACATCCCACGCCGCCGCGAGACTGGCAACCGACTCTGGAGAGAGCGG
>ENA-OFCF01000246-OFCF01000246.1-metagenomes-genome-assembly--contig:-NODE-246-length-26513-cov-5.301837_pt1 | contig 26513 bp, 32 predicted proteins | sample MGYA00153387_OFCF01 | MGnify analysis MGYA00153387
GATGGAGATTCCATTTCCTAAACCACGTTCGGTAATTTGCTCGCCCAACCACATTAAAAACATTGTGCCACTGACTAAGGTGATTACAGCGGTTAACCTAAACGCTAATCCTGGATCTAATACCAAGCCAGCCTGACCTTCTAAAGCAATAGCAATGCCTAAAGCTTGAAATGTAGCTAATACAACTGTGCCGTATCGCGTATATTTAGTAATTGTGCGTCTACCAGCTTCGCCTTCTTTTTTCAGTTGTTCCATTTTTGGCGAAACAACCGAAAGTAACTGCATGATAATGGATGCAGAAATATAGGGCATGATACCAAGTGCAAACACAGTGAAACGAGATAATGCGCCGCCAGAAAACATATTGAACATATCGACGATGGTGCCTTTTTGGCTTTCCATCAAAGCCAACATGGCTTGTGGATTAACGCCAGGCACTGGAATATAGCTGCCAATACGGAAGACAATGAGCGCTAAAACCACAAACATTAAGCGCTGACGAAGCTCGGTAAATTTACCGAGCCCGCCTAATAAAGATGCTGCAGAACTTTCTTGAGACAAGAGATTACTCCGTTACAGAACCGCCGGCCAACTCAATGGCTGCTTTGGCACCAACGGTGACCAAAAGTCCTTTGAGTATGAGCTTCTTGCTAACTTCGCCTTTTTTCACGATCTTGGCTTGTTTGGCTTTTGCAGGTACTAATTTATGCGCACGCAATATGGCAAAATCGATTTCAGCCACATCTAACTTCTCTAACTGATACAACATAACTTCAGCCGTATCATTTTTTAACTTGGAGCGGAAGCCGACCTTAGGCATACGCTTTTTCATTGGCATTTGTCCACCTTCGAAGCCAGGCTTGATTTTGCCTTTACCCGAACGTGCGAACGAACCTTTGTGGCCGCGGCCGCAGGTTTTGCCTAAGCCCGAACCGATACCACGGCCGACGCGTTTGCGTACTTGGCGTGCGCCTGGTGCTGGTGATAATGTATTTAATTGCATGTGAGTTCTCCTAGGCCCGATTACGATTCAACGCGAACCAGGTAGTGCAGCTGATTGATCAGGCCGCGGACGGATGGGGAATCTTTCAATTCACGGACATCATTGATTTTGTTCAAGCCCAAAGCTTTAACAGACAAACGGTGGCGATGTTGGCAGCCGCGCAAGCCTTTAACCAGGCGAACTTTTACAGTATTCTCAGACATTGACAATCTCCTCAACTTTCTTGCCACGTTTGGCGGCAATACGTGAAGGCGATTGCATAACTACCAAGCCGCGTACTGTTGCACGCACTAAGTTAATTGGGTTACGCGAACCAATGGCTTTCGCCAATACGTTCTTCACACCAACCGCTTCGAACACAGCGCGCATAGCGCCGCCAGCAATAACGCCGGTACCTTCAGAAGCAGGCTGCATGTAAACACGCGCTGCACCATGGCCGGATTTTACTGGATGCCACAAAGTGCCTTCATTCAAATCAACGCTGATCATAGTTTTGCGTGCTTGGTCCATTGATTTTTGGATAGCAACCGGCACTTCACGTGCTTTGCCATAACCAAAACCAATTTTACCCGCGCCATCACCCACGACGGTTAATGCGGTGAATGTGAATTGACGACCACCTTTGACGGTTTTCGAAACTCGATTAACGGCGACCAATTTCTCAATGAAGCCGTCGTCGCTTTCTGTGCGATTACGTTCGCGTTCGTTGCTGCTCATAGGAGCTCCTAAATTATGTAAAAATTGTACGGCTTAGCCGCTTATGATTGTATGAAACTGGGCAGGAGCTTACGCTCCCGCCGGGGTAAAACTTAGAATTGCAAACCACCGGCACGAGCAGCTTCAGCTAATGCTTTAATGCGGCCGTGATAACGATAGCCAGAACGATCAAACGCTACACGCTCAACACCGGCAGCACGTGCTTTTTCAGCAATCGCAGCACCAACTTTGGCAGCAGCATCAATATTCTTGCAGTACTTCAAACCTTCTTTAATGTCGGCTTGTAATGTAGACGCAGAAGCCAGCACTTTCGAGCCATCTGCTGTGAATACTTGTGCATAAATGTGTTGACCTGAACGCAATACAGACAAACGATTCACACCCAAATCACGGATATGGCAACGGGTTGTTTTGGCACGACGCAGACGAGCAATATTCTTTTTCATAATAATAACCTCGAGGATACCGAAAACCTTAATTAGGCTTTCTTAGCTTCCTTCATAATGATTTTCTCGCCGGCATAACGAATACCTTTACCTTTATAGGGCTCAGGCTTACGGTATGCACGGATCTTAGCAGCTACTTCACCGATCAATTGTTTATCAGCACCCGAAACCAATATTTCAGTTTGAGTTGGCGTGGTGATGGTAACGCCTTCAGGCGCAGTGAACACAATTGGGTGTGAAAAGCCTAGGCTTAAGTTTAAATCGTTACCTTGCACTGCAGCGCGGTAACCCACTCCGACTAGTTCAAGTTTACGAACGAAACCTTCAGAAACACCAGTGACCATATTTGCCAAAATGGCGCGGATGGTTCCGGTTAAGGCAACGCTTTCTTCATTGGCAGAAGACATAATGGCCTGACCATTTTCGATAGACACTTCAACGTTTGCTGGCTTAACAATGCTCAACACGCCTTTCGGGCCTTTCACATGGATCTGACCGTCTACAACTTTGATTTCAACACCATTAACAATGGCAATTGGCTTTTTGGCAACGCGGGACATAGGTCGCTCCTTAAGCCACAAGGCAGATAACTTCGCCACCAACACCCGCACTGCGAGCTTGGCGATCGGTCATCAAACCTTTCGAGGTGGAAATAATGGCAACGCCTAAACCGCCCAAAATGCTTGGCAGTTGGTCTTTACCGCGGTATTGACGCAAACCCGAACGTGACACGCGCTCTAAGCGCTCAATCACAGGACGGCCTTCGTAATATTTCAAAGCGATTTCAAGCTTAGCAGCGGCTTTTTCGCCAATAACGCGAAACTCACCGATGTAGCCTTCAGCTTTAAGTACTTCAGCAATGGCAAGCTTCTTTTTCGAAGCAGGCATTGACACTTGTGGTTTGCCAACGGCTAATGCGTTTTTGATACGCACCAACATGTCGGCGATTGGATCAGTCATGCTCATGGAAAATATCCTTTAATAAACAGCATCGATATCTACAATTTCTTTCGAATTGTGATTACCAACTAGCCTTACGTAGGCCAGGAACGTCACCACGCATTGTGGCTTCACGGAGCTTGCTACGGCCTAAACCGAACTTGCTGTAGACACCGCGTGAACGACCAGTCAGTTCGCAACGATTACGTACGCGAGCTGGTGATGAATCCCGTGGCAACTTCTGTAATTTAATCACAGCCGTTTCTTTTTCTTCGTATGTGGCGGTTGTGCTAGAGATGATTTTCTTCAACTCAGCGCGTTTGCCCGCATATTTTACTACCAGTTTTTTCCGCTTAACATCGCGGTTAACCATTGACGTCTTAGCCATGTGTGCCTCGATTAGTTACGGAAAGGGAAACCGAACGCTTCTAATAGCGCTTTGGCTTCATCATTGGTTTTGGCAGTGGTGGTAACCGCAATGTCCATACCGCGCATTGCATCAACTGCATCAAAATCGATCTCAGGGAAAATAATCTGTTCTTTAATGCCCATGTTGAAATTACCACGACCATCAAACGAACGACCATTAACACCACGGAAGTCGCGTACGCGCGGCAACGAGACGTTAATGAAACGATCCAAGAATTCGAACATTTTAGCACGGCGCAAGGTTACTTTGCAGCCGATAGGCCAACCGTCACGAATCTTGAAGCTTGCAACCGACACGCGAGCATTGGTTGTAATAGGCTTTTGGCCGCAAATTTTGGCCATATCAGCCACTGCATTTTCCAAGATTTTTTTATTGCCAACTGCTTCGCCAACACCCATATTCAGGGTGATTTTGGACAAACGTGGCACTTCCATGACGTTTTTATAACCGAATTTTTCGATCATCGCTGGAATAACAACTTCTTTGTACATTTTTTCTAAACGTGTATTGCTCATTTCATCATTCCTTAGGCGTCAATCGCCTCACCGCTTGAGCGGAACACACGCAGTTTGCGTCCATCCTCAAGCACTTTAAAACCAACTTTTTCGCCTTTGCCGGAAACCGGATTGAGCAACATTACGTTGGACACGTGGATTGGCGCTTCACGCTCGATAATACCGCCGGCTTGGCCTGATTGCGGATTAGCTTTGGTGTGACGCTTAATGATGTTGACGTTTTGCACAACGACTTTTTCGCCGGCAATACGAACAACCTCACCTTTCTTACCTTTGTCGGAACCAGCAGTGACAATCACTTGGTCGCCTTTACGGATACGATTCATAATTCTTCCTTCGCTTACAATACTTCAGGGGCTAGCGAAACAATCTTCATGAACTTCTCAGTACGCAATTCGCGGGTTACTGGCCCGAAAATACGCGTGCCAATTGGCTCTTGTTTGTTGTTTAGCAGCACGGCAGCATTACCATCAAAACGGATCAACGAGCCATCGCCACGGCGCACGCCTGAACGGGTGCGAACCACAACGGCGTCGTAAACTTCGCCTTTTTTGACTTTGCCACGAGGAATTGCAGCTTTAACGGTCACTTTGATGATGTCGCCAATGTGGGCATAACGACGTTTTGAACCGCCGAGCACCTTGATGCACATCATTTCTTTAGCGCCGGAATTATCAGCGGCATCGAGATAGCTTTGTACCTGGATCATACTCAGTCTCCTCGATTATTGGGCTGCGCGGGTAAGTATTTCTACTACCTGCCAGTTTTTGGTTTTAGACAATGGACGGCACTCAGATACGCGCACTAAATCACCTTCGTTGCAGGTGTTTTGTTCATCATGTGCGTGTAGCTTGGTTGAACGACGTAAGTATTTACCATACAAAGCATGTTTAACTTGACGCTCAACGAGAACCGTTACCGTTTTATTCATTTTATTGCTGACAACTCGTCCTTCGACGGTGCGCAGCTGCTTAGTCTTCTCGGTCATAGGTACCCTTTATTACTTGGTGTTAGTCAACAACATGTTGACGCGAGCAATCTCGCGGCGAACACGTTTGATGTCATGGGTTTTGGCTAACTGACCCGTTGCTTTTTGCATGCGCAAAGAAAACTGCTCTTTATGCAATACCAGCAAATGGGATTTCAAATCAACCGATGATTTTTGACGCAGATCTTTAAGTTCCATTAGCGCACCGTCCGAACCACAAAGGTGGTTTGTACTGAAAGTTTAGCGGCTGCCAAGCGGAATGCTTCACGAGCCGTTGCTTCTGAGATGCCTTCGATTTCATACAGCATACGGCCTGGCTGAATCGGGGCGACCCAATATTCGACATTACCTTTACCAGCACCCATTCGAACTTCAATTGGCTTTTTGGTAATTGGCTTGTCAGGGAAAACGCGAATCCATAATTTACCACCGCGTTTTACATAACGACTCACCGTACGGCGAGCTGCTTCGATTTGACGCGCAGTGATGGCTCCATGTGTAGTAGCTTTCAGGCCGAATTCGCCGAAGCTAACAGAGGATGCATTCCAGCTCAACCCATCGTTGCGGCCTTTGAACTGTTTGCGATATTTAGTACGTTTTGGCTGTAACATTTCAATTACCTCGCTTCGCGTGCAGGACGTGAAGAACGCTGTGGAGCGGCTTCTTCAACTTTTTCCTGACCGACTTGACTGAAGTCGAACACTTCGCCTTTATAGATCCACACCTTAACGCCAATAATGCCGTAAGTTGTGGCGGCTTCAGCGGTACCGTAGTCAATATCAGCGCGCAAAGTATGCAGAGGCACGCGGCCTTCACGATACCATTCTGAACGGGCGATTTCCGCACCATTCAAACGACCACCGACATTTACTTTAATACCCAAAGCGCCGAGGCGAATGGCATTACCGACAGCGCGTTTCATGGCGCGACGGAACATAATACGACGCTCAAGTTGTTGGGCAATTGATTCTGCAACCAATTGCGCATCAAGCTCAGGCTTGCGTATTTCTGCTACGTTGATGTGCGCAGGAACGCCCATCAAATCGGACACTTCTTTTTTCAATTTTTCGATATCTTCACCGCGCTTACCAATCACCACACCTGGACGGGCGGTATGAATGGTGACACGAGCCGTTTTAGCTGGACGTTCGATAGTAATTTTCGAAATACCGGCTTGCGCAAGCTTCTTGCGAAGCATGGCACGGACTTTAAGATCCGCTATGAGAAATTGACCGTATTCGCCTTTTTTGGCGAACCATTTGGAATTCCAGTCTTTTGAGATACCAAGACGAAAACCGATTGGATGTACTTTATGACCCATCGTAACTTTCCTTAAGCTTTTTTGCCGGAACCCACCACCACAGTGATGTGGCTAGTGCGTTTGATGATTTGAGTACCGCGGCCTTTAGCACGGGCCATAAAACGTTTTAATACCGGACCTTCATCAACCATGATGGTCGCGACTTTCAATTCGTCAACATCGGCACCATCGTTGTTTTCGGCATTGGATGTTGCCGACGATAATACTTTGTAAATGATGTGAGCGGCTTTTTTGTCGCTGAATTTCAACAGGTTTAATGCTTGGTATACAGGCATGCCACGCACTTGGTCTGCGACCAAACGGGCTTTCTGCGGCGAAATACGGGAAGAACGGAGAATAGCTTTCATAATTCGACTCCCTTATTTGCCAGACTTTTTGTCGCCGCCGTGACCTTTAAAGGTACGGGTAAGCGCAAATTCGCCAAGCTTGTGACCAACCATGTTTTCATTCACGAGAACAGGAACATGCACTTTGCCGTTATGTACGGCAATAGTGAAGCCCACCATTTCTGGAAGAATCATGGAACGACGCGACCAGGTTTTGATCGGCTTTTTACTGTTACTGCCCGCTGCTTCCACTTTTTTAATTAAGTGGTGATCAACGAATGGGCCTTTCTTTAATGAACGTGCCATTGCCTATCAACCTCTGCGATCGCGCACAATGAACTTCTGAGTGCGTTTGTTCTTACGTGTTTTATAACCTTTAGCCGGTGTACCCCAAGGGGACACTGGATGCGGATTACCCTGACCAGCTTTAGCTTCACCACCACCATGCGGATGATCGACTGGGTTCATAGCCGCGCCGCGAACGGTAGGCTTGATACCACGCCAGCGTTTAGCACCAGCCTTACCCAGTTTTTCCAAACTGTGTTCGACGTTGCCAACTTCACCGATGGTTGCATAGCAATCAACTGGCACTTTACGCATTTCGCCGGAGCGTAAACGCAATGTTGCATAGCCTGCTTCGCGAGTAATTAACTGCGCGCCGGCACCTGCTGCACGGGCCATTTGAGCGCCCTTGCCTGGTTTCATTTCAACACAATGCACAGTTGAACCGATTGGCATATTACGCAAAGGCAAGGCGTTACCTGCTTTGATTGGCGCATCTTTACCAGCGATCAGTTGATCACCAGCTTGCAGGCCTTTCGGAGCAATAATGTAACGACGCTCACCATCTGCATAGCAAAGCAATGCAATATGTGCAGTCCGGTTAGGATCGTATTCAATGCGTTCAACGCGAGCAGGAATGCCCTCTTTGTTACGCTTGAAATCGATCAAACGGTAGGCTTGTTTATGGCCACCACCGATGTGACGTGTTGTGATACGACCGTGATTATTACGGCCACCTGTTTTAGATTTTTTCTCAACTAATGCTTCTAGCGGGCCACCTTTATGGAGACCAGCAGTGGAAACACGAACCATGGCGCGACGGCCAGGTGAAGTCGGTTTAAATGTCATCAATGCCATGGGATACGCCTTAGGCCTTTGCCATTACGTCGATCGATTGGCCTTCGGCCAAGCGAACGTATGCTTTACGCCAGTCGCCACGACGGCCAGCGCGATTTTTGAAAGACTTAACTTTGCCTTTCACATTCAACACATTGACCGATTCGACTTTCACGCTGAACAACGATTCAATAGCGGATTTAACATCAGCTTTGGTCGCAGTCGTCGCTACTTCGAAGACGTACTGGTTATTTTCTTGAATCCGAGCGGTCTTTTCAGACACGCGCGGGGCGCGAATTACATTGAGAAGTTTTGCAGTACTCATGACAACCACTCCTCTATTTTCTTAACTGCATCTGCAGTTATCACAACGTGCCTTGCACCCACTAAAACAGCCGGATCCAAACCTTGCACATCACGAATTTGCACATACGGAATATTGCGTGCTGCCAAGAACAAGTTCTCAGAACCATTCTCAGTAACAATCAACGGGCGACCGACGTTCATTTCGTCCAATTTGGCAATCAGATTTTTAGTTTTAACATCAGCAACATCAATAGCATCAACAACGGTTAAGCGTGATTGACGGTTTAATTCCGACAAAATAACGCTAATAGCTGCACGATACATTTTTTTGTTCACTTTTTGCTCAAAGCTACGTGGTTTCGCAGCGAAGGTTACACCACCACCGATAAAGATCGGAGCGCGATAATCACCGTGACGTGCACCGCCACCTTTTTGTTTCTTGAATTTTTTGGTGGTACCAGAAACTTCAGCGCGTGATAATTGCGCTTTGGTACCAGCACGGCCGCCGTTGCGGAAAGCAACAACTACCTGATGCACCAAATCACGATTAAATTCACGAGCAAAGACACTGTCGGATACCGACAAAGCCTGACCACTACCTACTACAGAGAGTTCCATCATTCAGCTCCTCAACCCTTCGTGCCTGGGCGGACAATAACATCACCGCCCGGTGCGCCAGGAACGGCGCCGCGAACAGCAATTAAACCGCGCTCTACATCAACCTTAACAACGCTAAGGTTCTGTGTGCTTTGGTTTACTGCACCCATGTGACCGGACATTTTTTTGCCCGGGAAAACGCGACCTGGAGTTTGGCGCTGACCAATCGAACCTGGGGAACGATGTGACAACGAGTTACCGTGAGTGGCATCGCCCATTTTAAAGTTGTAGCGCTTGATGGTGCCCTGAAAGCCTTTACCTTTAGTCACACCTTGCACGTCAACAATTTGGCCAACAGTGAAGATGTCAGCTTTAATTTCGCTGCCTACTTCAAAATCACCTAAATCTTTTGCGTCCAAGCGGAATTCCCACAAACCACGTCCCGACTCTACTTTCGCTTTTGCATAGTGACCGGTTAACGCCTTGTTGACCAAGGCAGCGCGTTTTGCGCCAGTTGTCACCTGTACTGCGGAATAGCCATCGGTTTCAACGGTTTTAATTTGAGTAATACGATTTGGGGTAGCTTCAATCAAAGTCACAGGAATAGACATGCCATCTTCAGTGAAGATACGTGTCATACCGGCTTTGCGGCCCACTAAACCTAGTTGATATTTAACAGTCATGTCGGCCTCAACTTAACTTGATTTGGACATCAACACCGGCGGCAAGCTCAAGCTTCATGAGCGCGTCAACGGTTTTGTCGTTCGGGTCAACGATATCCAACACACGTTTATGTGTACGGGTTTCGTATTGGTCACGCGCGTCTTTATCGACGTGTGGCGAGACAAGAATGGTGTAACGTTCGATCTTAGTCGGCAACGGAATTGGACCACGCACTTGGGCGCCTGTCCGTTTTGCTGTTTCGACAATCTCGCTGGCTGAGCGATCAATAAGACGATGATCGTACGCTTTCAGCCGGATTCGGATTTTTTGATCCGCCATAGCGAATTCCTTAAGTTAAAAAGAGCGACAGAGTTAAGAGCACATGGTCTTAACCCCCTAAAAAAACTCAGCGAACCTATCCAGATTCACTGAGCCGCAAATTATAATACGCGCAGGGGCTGTCTGTCAACAGTTCAAACACATATCTTTACCCTTCCTGGGCGCAAACACGAGTAACATCCTGTTACTCATTTCGCATTTATTCAGCCAGCAGAACCGGCTTGTGAATCTTTACTTACTTGATGACTTTAGCCACCACGCCGGCGCCAACGGTACGGCCACCTTCGCGGATTGCAAAGCGCAGGCCTTCGGTCATTGCGATAGGAGCAATCAAGCTCACTACCATCTTGACGTTATCGCCTGGCATCACCATTTCCACACCTTCTGGTAACTCGCAAGCGCCAGTTACGTCGGTGGTGCGGAAGTAAAACTGTGGGCGGTAGCCTTTGAAGAATGGTGTATGACGACCACCTTCATCTTTGCTCAACACGTACACTTCGGCTTCAAAATCCGTGTGTGGCTTGATTGAACCTGGCTTGCACAACACTTGACCGCGTTCGACGTCATCACGCTTGGTGCCGCGCAACAACAAACCAGCGTTATCGCCCGCTTGGCCTTGATCAAGCAACTTGCGGAACATTTCCACGCCAGTCACAGTGGTTTTAACCGTTGGACGTACGCCAACGATTTCAATTTCTTCACCCACTTTCACAATACCGCATTCAATACGACCGGTGACCACAGTGCCACGACCAGAAATTGAGAACACATCTTCAACAGGCATTAAGAATGGCTTGTCGATGTCGCGTTGTGGTTCAGGAATATAGGTATCCAAAGCATCAACCAATTTCAGAATCGACGGTACGCCGATTTCAGACTGGTCGCCTTCCAAAGCCAATTTCGCTGAACCGGTAATCACTGGGGTATCGTCGCCTGGGAAGTCGTACTTCACCAACAACTCACGAATTTCCATTTCAACCAATTCCAACAACTCTGCATCGTCAACCATGTCGGCTTTGTTCATGTACACAACAATGTATGGCACACCAACTTGGCGGGCTAACAAAATGTGTTCGCGGGTTTGTGGCATTGGGCCGTCAGCGGCCGAGCACACCAAAATCGCGCCGTCCATCTGCGCAGCACCGGTGATCATGTTTTTCACGTAGTCAGCATGGCCCGGGCAATCCACGTGCGCATAATGGCGATTTGCCGATTCATACTCAACGTGTGCGGTTGATATAGTAATACCACGCGCTTTTTCTTCTGGCGCCGCGTCAATTTGGTCATAAGCTTTAAACTCACCACCGAAAAGCTCTGCGCCAATCTTGGTCAAAGCGGCGGTCAAGGTTGTTTTACCATGATCCACGTGGCCAATTGTGCCCACGTTCACATGGGGCTTTGTACGTTCAAACTTACCTTTTGACATGTTTAGAGTCCTTAAAAAGTATTAAATTAAATTATGATTTTTTCATGACCGCATCAGCGATATTGCTTGGCGCTTCTGCATAATGATCGAATTCCATAGTGAAGGTTGCGCGGCCTTGCGACATCGAACGCATCGATGTGGCATAACCAAACATTTCACCCAGTGGCACCATGGCGTTAATCACTTTGCCAGATGGTGTGTCATCAGAGCCCTGCAATAGGCCACGACGGCGTGACAAGTCACCCATCACATCGCCCATGTAATCTTCAGGGGTAACCACTTCCACTTTCATGATTGGCTCAAGCAAAGCTGGATTGGCTTTGTTGAAACCTTCTTTGAACGCCATTGAGCCAGCCACTTTAAAGGCCATTTCATTGGAGTCCACGTCATGGTAAGAACCATCAACTGCGCGCACTTTAATATCAACCACAGGAAAGCCAGCCAAAATACCATTCTTCATGGCTTCTTGAATGCCTTTATCAGCCGCTGTGACATATTCTTTCGGTACAACACCGCCAACAATGGCGTTTTCGAACGAATAGCCAGCGCCGCGTTCTTGCGGTTCCATTTCAATCACAATGTGACCGTATTGACCACGACCACCAGACTGACGAACAAACTTACCTTCCTGCTTAACCGCTTTACGAATCGCTTCGCGATAGGCAACTTGTGGTTTACCTACGTTGGCTTCAACGTTGAATTCACGACGCATACGGTCAACTAAGATTTCCAAATGCAATTCGCCCATACCAGAAATAATGGTTTGACCTGATTCTTCATCAGTACGTACACGGAACGATGGATCTTCTTGCGCCAAACGGCCCAGAGCAACACCCATTTTTTCTTGGTCAACTTTCGTTTTAGGCTCAACAGCCATCGAAATCACTGGCTCAGGAAAAATCATCCGCTCAAGCGTAATTACGTCGTCTAACGAGCACAAGGTATCACCGGTAGTAACGTCTTTAAGACCAACAGCAGCAGCGATATCGCCCGCTAACACTTCTTTGATTTCAGAGCGTTCATTGGCATGCATCTGCAAGATACGGCCAATACGTTCTTTTTTACTTTTAACCGGGTTATACACCTGATCGCCAGCATTCAAAGTGCCCGAATAGACACGGAAGAAGGTCAACGAACCTACAAACGGATCAGTCATAATTTTGAACGCCAAGGCCGAGAACGGCTCTTTGTCACCAACTTTACGGAATGTTTCTTGATCTTTTTCATCGATGCCTTTAACAGGCGGACGGTTATCAGGCGATGGCAAGTAATGAATTACCGAATCCAACAGCGCTTGCACACCTTTGTTTTTAAACGCGGTGCCAGCGAACATTGGAATGATTTCGCAGATCAAGGTGCGGGCACGGATGCCTTCCATGATTTGCTCTTCACTTAATTCACCGCTATCTAAATAAATGTTCATCAATTCTTCAGACGCTTCAGCCGCTGCTTCAACCATAAATTCACGCATGGTTTTACATTCAGCCAACAAATGTGCAGGAATTTCACCGTACTCAAAGGTTGTGCCGTGGTTTTCCATATCCCAGATAATGGCTTTCATTTTCAGCAAATCAACCACGCCTTCGAAATTTTCTTCAGCACCGATTGGCATTTGCATTGGCACAGGGTATGCGCCCAAACGGGCTTTCAGCTGATCAACTACTTTAAAGAAGTTGGCGCCAGTGCGGTCCATTTTGTTGACAAACGCAAGACGCGGCACAGAATACTTAGAGGCTTGACGCCACACAGTTTCTGACTGCGGCTGAACGCCACCGACTGCGCACAACACGAACACCGCACCATCAAGTACGCGCAATGAGCGCTCTACTTCAATAGTGAAATCAACGTGGCCCGGGGTGTCGATGATGTTGAAGCGATGCTGTGGAATGGATTTATCCATACCTGACCAAAAACAGGTAGTCGCAGCGGAGGTAATGGTAATACCACGTTCCTGCTCCTGCTCCATCCAGTCCATGGTGGCTGCGCCGTCATGCACTTCACCAATTTTGTGATTAACACCGGTGTAGAACAAAATGCGTTCAGTGGTTGTTGTTTTACCGGCATCAATGTGAGCCATGATGCCGAAATTACGATAACGATCAATTGGGGTGGTACGTGCCACGGGGAACTTCCTTTACGCTGTTACCAACGGAAATGTGAGAATGCTTTATTGGCTTCAGCCATACGATGTGTTTCTTCGCGTTTTTTAACAGCGCCACCGCGGCTTTCAGAGGCTTCGAGCAATTCACCAGCCAATTTAAGCGGCATGGTGTTTTCACCACGCTTACGCGCAGATTCAATCACCCAACGCATTGCCAAAGCTGTACGACGAGTCGCACGCACTTCAACAGGAACTTGGTAGGTTGCGCCGCCAACACGACGGGATTTTACTTCCACCGATGGAGCAACGTTGCCGAGGGCTTTTTCGACCAATGCCAACGTATCTGCATTTTTCTGACCGATAACATCCATGGCGCCGTAGACAATTTTCTCTGCGACGGATTTCTTACCGCTGACCATCACCATATTGATGAAGCGAGCAATTAATTGGCTTCCGTGTTTCGGATCTGGAAGAACCGAACGGGTACCTGGGGAACCTTTACGTGACATGTTTAGTGCCTTAATTTACGAATGGGAAACGATGCAAGCAATTGCCTGCATTTCATTATTTTGGACGCTTGGCGCCATATTTCGAACGACTTTGACGACGCTTTGCAACACCAGAGGCATCCAAAGAACCGCGCACGGTGTGATAACGCACACCTGGCAAATCTTTAACGCGGCCACCACGGATCAGCACCACGCTATGTTCTTGCAAGTTATGGCCTTCACCACCGATGTAGCTGATGATTTCGAAGCCATTGGTTAGGCGTACTTTAGCTACTTTACGAAGCGCCGAGTTCGGCTTCTTCGGAGTAGTTGTATACACACGAGTACAAACACCACGGCGTTGTGGGCAGTTAGCTAACGCCGGTGATGCGCTTTTATACGTTTTTGACTGGCGCGGCTTGCGTACCAGTTGATTAACAGTCGCCATTGATTAAATCCTGCGAAACAAAAAGGACTGACCGTGTTACAGGCCAGAATAGACGGAAAAGTATAAAGTGTATTGCCTCAATTGTCAAACCGCACAACTGAACAATTCCCCAATCCATGGCAGCGAAAACGAGCCGCATCCTTGCGACTCATTTCGGAGGCAGCCGAAGCTGCCCACCTTATTTATTCGGCACTATCGCCGACTACAGCTTCTTCTTCAACAACCACAACGGGTGCTGATAAGACTTCTAACTCAACATCTGAAACAACTTCTTTATCTTTACGACGCTGGTTGTGATAGGCCAAGCCGGTACCGGCTGGAATTAAGCGACCAACAATCACGTTTTCTTTCAAACCGCGCAATGAATCGTAGGTTCCGCGAACGGCCGCGTCAGTAAGCACGCGAGTGGTTTCTTGGAATGATGCAGCCGAAATAAAGCTTTCGGTAGCCAACGAGGCTTTAGTAATACCCAGTAAAACGGGGTTGTACTTCGCCAAAATACTGCCATTAGCAGCCAACTTGACAGCATCTTCAATAACACGGATCTTCTCAACTTGCTCGCCAACCATGTACTTGCTGTCGCCGGCATCGGTGATTTCCACTTTGCGGAGCATCTGGCGAGTAATGGTTTCGATGTGTTTGTCGTTGATTTTCACGCCTTGCAAACGATATACGTCTTGGATTTCCTTGACCAAATACGCAGCCAATTCTTCTACGCCTTTCAGGCGCAGGATGTCTTGTGGATTTGGTTCGCCATCAACAATGGTTTCACCTTTTTCAACATGCTCACCTTCAAACACCGAAATTGCGCGGTATTTCGGAATCAGCTCCTCGTGCTCGGTGCCGTCCAAATCGGTAATGATTAAACGCTGCTTGCCTTTGGTTTCTTTGCCCATGCTAACAATACCGGACACTTCCGCCATGATGGCAGCGTCCTTCGGTTTGCGCGCTTCGAACAAATCGGCAACGCGTGGCAAACCGCCGGTGATATCGCGGGTTTTTGAGGCTTCTTGCGGCACTTTGGTGACCACATCGCCCACGCCGACTTTATCGCCGTTTTGCAAGTTGACTACCGAACGTGGTGGCAACATATATTGCGCTGGCAAATCGGTGCCTGGAATGTTCAAATCAACACCTTTAGCATCCACAATGCGCACGATTGGGCGCAAATCTTTACCTTGTGAACCACGACGTTTTGGATCGGTGATTTCACGCGATACCAAGCCAGTCAATTCATCGTTTTTATCAATCACGGTCACACCATCAACGAAGTCGACGAAGCGCACGAAACCAGCGACTTCAGAAACGATTGGATGGTTATGCGGATCCCAGGTAACGATTGTTTGCCCAGACTTAACATTAGCGCCATCTTTAACATTAATCATTGCGCCATATGGAAGCTTGTAGCTCTCACGCACACGACCAGTGGTATCAAGAATGGAGACTTCGCCAGAGCGCGATACAGCCACTAAATGGCCATCCGCATGGGTTACAAATTTCAGGTTGTTAAACTTAACCGAACCGGTGGTTTTTACAGTCACGTTATCGATAGCAGCCGCACGCGATGCCGCGCCACCAATATGGAAGGTACGCATGGTGAGCTGCGTGCCTGGTTCACCAATGGATTGCGCAGCAACCACACCGACTGCTTCACCGATATTGACCAAGTGTCCACGGCCCAAATCACGGCCATAGCACATCGAGCAAACACCGAAGCTGGATTGGCAAGAAATAGATGAGCGCACTTTGATGGTTTGTACACCGGCGATTTCTAATTTCTCAACCCATGATTCGTCCAACAGCGTATTGCGCGTTACCACTGGATCTTCATCATTACCTGGCATGAAAACATCTTCAGCCACAACGCGGCCCAAAATACGCTCGCCCAAAGTCACCTGTACTTCGCTGCCTTCAACGATAGGTGAAATGCTGAGACCAGCTTTGGTGCCGCAATCGACTTCGGTAACCACCACATCTTGAGCCACGTCAACCAAACGACGAGTTAAGTAACCCGAGTTAGCAGTTTTCAACGCGGTATCGGCCAAGCCTTTGCGCGCACCATGGGTAGAAATAAAGTACTGAAGAACGTTCAGGCCTTCGCGGAAGTTAGCAGTAATGGGTGTTTCAATAATCGAGCCATCAGGTTTCGCCATCAAACCACGCATACCTGCCAACTGACGGATCTGCGCCTGCGAACCACGGGCGCCGGAATCGGCCATGATGTAAATCGAGTTCATCGATTTCTGGGTAATGGTTTCGCCCTTAGCATTTTGAACCTTTTCCCAACCAATAGTTTCCATCATCGCTTTTGCGATACGCTCATTGGCACGCGACCAAATGTCCACCACTTTGTTGTAGCGTTCGCCAGCAGTTACTAAACCTTGCTGATATTGCTCTTGAATTTCCAACACTTCTTTCTCGGCTTCCGCCAACAGTGTTTTCTTTTCATCAGGAATAATCATGTCGTTGATACCAACCGAAACGCCTGCTTTAGTTGCAAACGCAAAACCGGTGTACATCAATTTATCGGCAAAAATAACCGTTGGCTTCAAGCCCAACAAACGATAGGATTTATTAATAAGAATACTGATGTTCTTTTTGGTTAAATCTTTATTGGCCAATTCAAACGGCAAATTCTTTGGCAATACGTCCACCAACAAGGCACGACCAACACTAGTTTCAACAATGGCTTTGGTAGCCACCAATTCACCGGTTTCGCTCATTTCTTCGCGTTGCAAACGAACTTTCACTTTAGCGTGCAGTTCAACCACTTTGTTGTCGTAGGCGCGTTTCACTTCGGCCACGTTGGCAAAGATCATGCCCTCGCCTAACTTGCCTTCCAAAGCGCGGGTCATGTAGTACAAGCCCAACACCACGTCCTGTGACGGAACAATGATTGGCTCGCCATTGGCTGGCGACAAAATATTGTTCGAAGACATCATCAAGGCGCGTGCTTCTAATTGCGCTTCTAAAGACAAAGGAACGTGCACCGCCATCTGATCGCCGTCGAAGTCGGCGTTGAACGCAGTACATACCAATGGGTGCAACTGAATAGCTTTACCTTCAACCAACACCGGTTCGAAGGCTTGAATGCCCAAACGGTGCAAGGTGGGTGCGCGGTTAAGCAGCACGGGATGTTCACGAATCACATCTTCAAGGATATCCCAGACTACGGCTTCTTCACGCTCAACCATTTTCTTGGCGGCTTTAATAGTGGTAGCAATGCCTTGGCGTTGCAGTTTTGCAAAGATAAACGGCTTGAACAATTCCAAAGCCATTTTCTTCGGCAAGCCGCACTCATGCAAACGCAACGTTGGGCCAACCACAATCACCGAACGGCCGGAATAGTCAACACGCTTACCGAGCAAGTTCTGGCGGAAACGACCTTGCTTACCTTTGATCATATCGGCCAAAGATTTCAGCGGACGCTTATTGGTGCCAGTGATAGCGCGGCCACGGCGGCCATTGTCCATCAACGCATCAACAGATTCTTGCAACATACGTTTTTCGTTGCGCACGATGATGTCGGGTGCGCTAAGTTCCAGCAAACGGTGCAGACGGTTGTTACGGTTGATGACACGACGATATAAATCGTTCAAATCAGAGGTTGCGAAACGACCACCATCTAGCGGAACCAATGGACGAAGATCCGGCGGCAACACAGGCAATACGGTTAGCACCATCCACTCAGGACGGTTACCGGACTCGATAAACGACTCAACCAATTTAATACGCTTGGTCAAACGTTTTTGTTTGGTGTCAGAATTGGTGGTGGTGATTTCTTCTTTCAAGCGAATCACTTCGGCATGCAAGTCGATAGTCGACAGCAATTGGTGCACCGCTTCGGCGCCCATTTTGGCTTCGAATTCATCGCCGTGTTCTTGTTGCGCCAACAAATATTCTTCTTCGGTCAGCAACTGACCACGGTCTAAGGGTGTTAAACCTGGCTCGATAACCACAAAGGCTTCGAAATACAACACGCGTTCAATGTCACGCAAGGTCATGTCGAGCATTAAACCAATACGCGATGGCAAAGATTTTAAGAACCAGATATGCGCGGTTGGGCTGGCTAATTCAATGTGACCCATACGCTCACGGCGCACTTTGGTTAAAGTAACTTCAGTACCGCATTTTTCGCACACAACACCACGGTGTTTCATGCGCTTATATTTTCCACACAAGCATTCGTAGTCTTTGATTGGGCCAAAAATAGCGGCGCAGAACAAGCCATCACGCTCAGGCTTGAAAGTGCGGTAGTTAATGGTTTCCGGTTTTTTCACTTCACCGAACGACCACGAACGGATCATATCAGGTGAGGCAAGGGCAATTTTAATGCCATCAAATTCTAGGCTTTGACGTTGCTGGTTGAACAGATTAAGTAGGTCTTTCATCGTAGTCTCCAATTGGGTTGAGGCCTTATCCGCGACAAGGCCTCGAGTACTGTTCTAGTCGGCGATTATTTCTCGTCCAGTTCGATATTGATGCCCAAAGAGCGAATCTCTTTGACCAACACATTGAACGATTCAGGGATACCGGCAACGGTTTCATGCTCGCCATCAACGATGTTTTTGTACATCGCGTTACGACCTTGAACGTCATCGGACTTCACCGTCAGCATTTCTTGCAAGGTGTACGCTGCGCCATATGCTTCCAAGGCCCAGACTTCCATCTCACCGAAACGCTGCCCACCAAACTGCGCTTTACCGCCCAGTGGCTGCTGGGTCACTAAGGAATACGGACCAGTTGAACGCGCATGCATTTTGTCATCCACCAAGTGATTCAATTTCAGCATATGCATGTAGCCAACTGTAATCGGGCGATCAAAAGCTTCGCCAGTACGACCATCAAACAATTGTGCTTGGCCAGATTCTGGCAAATCAGCCAGTTTCAACATCGCTTTAATTTCAGACTCAGCGGCGCCATCAAACACTGGGGTTGCCATTGGCACGCCATCAGTTAAGTTGCCTGCTAAACGCAACAGCTCTTTATCAGTGAATTTTTCTAAATCAACGCGCAGTTTTTTGCTGCTCACTTTGTCGTGATTGTAGATTTGATCCAAGAAGTTGCGTAAGTCGGTAATCTTCTGCTGCTCATCAAGCATTTTCTGGATTTTCTGGCCCAGACCTTTAGCAGCCCAGCCTAAATGCACTTCCAAAACTTGCCCGATGTTCATACGGCTAGGTACGCCGAGTGGATTCAACAAGATATCAATGGTTTTACCATCAACCATATACGGCATATCTTCAACAGGCTTAATCATCGAGACCACGCCTTTGTTACCGTGACGGCCGGCCATTTTGTCGCCAGGCTGAATACGGCGCTTCACAGCCATATACACTTTTACAGTTTTCAGTACGCCTGGCGCAAGATCATCACCTTGGGTGATTTTGCCGCGCTTGTCTTGGAAACGTTTTTCGAATTCCGCCTTATGGGTTTCAACTTGCTTCTTGGCGTTATCAAGGAAATCAACTGCTTCTTCTTCCTTCATACGGATTTCGAAACGCTCTTCTTTCTTGATGCTCGCTAAAAATTCTTTAGTGATTTCGGTGCCTTTTTTCAAGCTATTTGGGCCGCCATTCGCCACACGGCCAATGATTTGCGAATCCAAACGGCTGTAAATAGCCGCTTCCAAAATACGGAATTGATCATCAAAGTCTTTCTTAACGCGCTTAACTTCGGCTTGCTCAATTTGCAAAGCACGCTTATCTTTTTCTACGCCATCACGGGTGAATACCTGCACGTCAATAACCGTACCATCCATACCTGGCGGCACGCGCAAGGAGCTGTCTTTTACATCAGAGGCTTTCTCGCCGAAAATGGCACGCAACAGTTTTTCTTCTGGGGTTAATTGGCTTTCACCTTTTGGTGTCACTTTACCGACCAAGATGTCGCCGGAGCGAACTTCCGCACCGATATACACCACACCAGATTCATCCAAACGACCCAAAGCACTTTCGGATACATTAGGAATGTCGGCACTGATTTCTTCTGAACCTAATTTAGTATCACGCGCAACGCAGGTCAGTTCTTCGATGTGAATGGTTGTGTAACGATCTTCTTCCACCACGCGCTCCGACAACAAGATGGAGTCTTCGAAGTTGTAACCATTCCAAGGCATGAACGCGATCAGCATGTTTTGACCCAAGGCCAATTCACCGATATCGGTGGACGGGCCATCGGCTAACACATCGGCTTTTTCGATACGATCACCCACGCGCACTAACGGAGTTTGATTGATACAGGTGTTTTGGTTAGAACGGGTGTATTTGACTAAGTTATAGATATCGACGCCAGCATCATCAATGCCAACTTCCTTTTCATTAACGCGAACCACAATACGGCCAGCATCCACTTGATCAACCACACCACCACGCAAAGCATTCACGGTTACACCGGAATCGCGTGCTACAGCGCGCTCAATACCCGTTCCGACCAATGGCTTTTGTGAGCGCAGGGTCGGCACAGCTTGGCGCTGCATGTTGGCGCCCATCAAGGCACGGTTAGCATCGTCGTGCTCAATAAATGGCACTAACGCGGCAGCCACAGACACCGACTGCATCGGCGAAACGTCCATGTATTGGATTTCTGCAGGCGGCTTGAGTAAAGTGTCGGCTTGATAACGGCAAGTGATGTATTCCTTGAGGAATTCACCTTTAGCATTCAATTCGGCATTGGCCTGCGCAATCGCGTATTCGTATTCTTCAATGGCCGACAAGAACTCAACTTTGTCAGTAACTACACCATCAACCACTTTACGGTACGGTGTTTCTAGGAAACCGTATTTGTTTGAACGAGCATACACCGCCAAGGAGTTGATTAGACCAATGTTCGGGCCTTCCGGTGTTTCAATGGTGCAAACACGGCCGTAATGAGTTGGATGCACGTCGCGCACTTCAAAGCCGGCACGTTCACGCGTTAAGCCGCCTGGGCCTAATGCCGAAACACGGCGCTTATGAGTCACTTCCGAGAGCGGATTATTTTGATCCATAAATTGTGAAAGCTGCGATGAACCAAAGAATTCTTTCAAGGCGGCCGCAACCGGCTTGGCGTTGATCAATTCTTGTGGCGATAAATCATCGGCTTCAGCCATCGACAAACGTTCTTTAACCGCACGCTCAACACGCACCAAGCCAACGCGGAATACGTTTTCTGCCATTTCACCCACCGAGCGAACTCGACGATTGCCCAAATGGTCGATATCGTCGGTGACGCCACGGCCATTACGGATTTCACATAGCGTTTTGATGACTTCGAGGATGTCGGAGGTTTTGCCGTATTTCTCAACCAATTTCTTGGAGTTTTCGTCGTTGCGCTCACTGAAATACTGGTAGTCGTACAACACTTCCGAACCAGTCACTTCTTTACGACCGACACGACGGTTGAACTTCATACGTCCAACCGAAGAAAGATCATAACGTTCAAAGGTGAAGAATAAGTTGTAGAACAAATTCATTGCCGCATCTTTAGTTGGCGGCTCGCCTGGGCGCATCATACGATAGATTTCGACCAACGCTTCTAACTGCGTTTTCGACGGATCAATGCGCAAGGTGTTCGAGATGAACGGACCACGATCTAAATCATTCACCCATAATGTGCCAATGCTCACAATAGCATGCTTGCGCAATTTCGCTAATTTGGCTTCATCAAGTTCGTCGTTGGCGGTTGCCACTAACTCACCAGTTGCAGGATCTATTACATCGTGCGAAAGAATACGGCCAAGTAAATATTCATCAGGCACTTCTAAGGTGGCGATGTTTTTCTTTTCCAGTTCTTTCACATGGCGCGCAGTAATACGCTTACCGGCTTCAACCACTACTTCGCCTTTGATAACTAAATCAAAGTTTAGGGTTTCGCCACGCAGACGCTCAGCCACCAATTCCCACTCCATGCTGTCTTTGTTAGACAAATGGAAGGTGTTGATGTCGAAAAAGTCATTTAAGATTTGTTCGTTGTTATAGCCCAAAGCACGCAACAAGATGGTTACTGGCAATTTACGACGGCGATCGATACGGGTGAACACGCAATCTTTGGCATCGAATTCAAAATCGAGCCATGAGCCGCGATATGGAATCACGCGTGCTGAATGCAACAGCTTACCGGAACTATGCGTTTTACCACGGTCGTGATCAAAGAACACGCCAGGAGAACGGTGCAACTGCGACACAATAACGCGCTCAGTGCCATTAATAATAAACGTGGCATTACCAGTCATCAAAGGTAAGTCGCCCATGAAGACTTCTTGCTCTTTCACGTATTTAACCGCTTTGTTTGACGATTCGCGATCATAAATAACCAAACGAACTTTCACGCGCAAAGGCGCGCCATAGGTTTGGCCACGGCTACGGCATTCGCGCTCATCAAAGACTGGCTCGCCTAAGGTATAGCTAACGTATTCAAGCGCCGCATTGCCAGAAAAACTAGCGATTGGGAACACCGATTTCAACGCGGCATGCAAACCACGGTCATCATGGCCATCAGACTTATCGGATTTAGACGAGTCTTGCAGAAACTCTTTATAGGAATCCATTTGGATTGCCAGCAGATAAGGCACATCAAGAACCGGACGGTTTTTGCCGAAGTCTTTACGGATGCGCTTTTTCTCAGTCAGAGAGTACGTCATGTGAGCTACCACCTTTGTCAGTGCCAAGCGAGTTGGCGGGTTTACAACGGAATGTTTAGCTAAACATTTAGTGAAAAAGGCTTAGCTAAACAGACCAGATTGGGGTTAAAACGTTGAAACAGGGAGAGGCCGGGGTATTAACCCCAGCCTTCCTGTATTGATGCAAAGATACGACGACAAGCGTCGATTACTTGACTTCAACAGTTGCACCAGCTGCTTCGAGTTCTTTCTTGAACTTTTCAGCATCGGCCTTAGACACGGCATCTTTGATGATGCCAGTGGCTTCGACCAAGTCTTTCGCTTCTTTCAAGCCCAGGCCAGTGATGGCGCGTACGGCTTTAATGGCTTCAACTTTCTTCTCGCCAGCAGCTTTCAGAATAACCGTGAATTCGGTTTGCTCTTCAACTGGGGCAGCTGCGGCAGGACCGGCAGCCATCATTACTGGGGCTGCGGCGGAAACGCCAAATTTTTCTTCCATCGCCGAAACCAACTCCATAACTTCAAGGAGGGTTTTGCCAGCGATTGCTTCGATGATCTGCTCGTTAGACAGGGACATAGTGATAACCTCTGTATTTTCGTGAACGTGAGTTCTGTGAGTGAATTAATGTTGTGCTTAACTTATGCTTCAGCGGTAGCTTCTGCGTTGTCTTTCTCGCCAATGGCCTTGAGCGCGCGAGCCACACGGGTGGCAGGTTCAACAAGTACACTGAGCAACATTGACAAGGCTTGATCGCGGGTAGGCAATGAGGCCAGCACATCAACGTGCGAAGCCGGGTATTTCTTACCACCAATCGAAACCACTTTCGCCTTCAGCTTGTCGTTGGTTTTAGCAAAATCTTTGATAAGACGAGCGGCAGCGCCGGGATCTTCCATCGAAAATGCATACAATAACGGGCCAATTAAATCGTCTTTTATAACGTCAAAATCGGTACCGTCAACAGCACGAGTGGCCAAGGTATTCTTAACAACTTTCAAGAACACGCCTGACTCACGAGCTTTCTTGCGCATCGAGGTCATTTGACCTACGGTGACGCCAGCATACTCAGCTGCAACCAAGGATTGGGCTTTAGACGCTACTTCTGCTAATTCAGCAACAACTTCTTGCTTCTGTGACAGATTAAGAGCCATATATACTCCTTCCTATGAATTTCCGCGCTCAGCTCCAGCCGATTGCGGTCCAAGGCAGCACCATTCCATCAGTGCCGGGGATGTTCGAAAACATCCCTTGGTGGCCGTTCTAGATAAATCCAGCGTTCGGCACCATCTACGCAGGCCAAAGGTTACCCTTCGATTAAACACACCCGCCACCATCAAATCGAATCCTTGCAAATCTTGCTTCCATGCCCGATTTTGATGGGCGCACTATGCACCTACGGTCTTTGATAGCTTGCTACCCTTTCGAGCAGCTTGCCTTCAAATTCAAACAAACGGGACGACACGCCCGCCTGCGTTATACGATTACTTGAGGTTCAAAGACGATTGATCAATGACCACGCCCACACCCATGGTGGAGCTCAAGGAAATTTTCTGCAGGTAATGACCTTTCGAAGACGCTGGCTTGGCTTTGATTAAATCCATCAATAGCGCAATCAAGTTGCCACTTAAGGCGTCAACGGCAAAACTGGCTTTACCAATAGTGCAGTGAATGATGCCGGCTTTATCGGTACGATAACGCACTTGGCCTGCTTTGGCATTACGCACAGCTTCTGCAGGATTAGGCGATACGGTACCGACTTTCGGATTAGGCATCAAACCACGTGGGCCTAACACTTGACCAAGTTTACCGACCACGCGCATAGCATCAGGCGATGCAATAACGACGTCGTAGTTCAAATCGCCAGCCAACATTTTGTCGGCCAATTCGTCCATACCCACTACTTCTGCGCCAGCGGCTAAAGCTTCATCCGCTTTGGCACCTGCTGGGCAGAACACAGCAACGCGTACTGATTTACCGGTACCTGCTGGTAAAACCGTTGCGCCACGAACTTGTTGATCTGATTTCTTAGCATCAACGCCCAGACGCACAGCAACGTCGATAGATTCGACGAATTTAGCATTGGCGTTAGCCTGCAATAATTTCAAGGCTTCTTCAAGCGGATACGATTTGCCAGCCACAACAGTTGCTTGCAATGCTTTAAAACGTTTTGTTAACTTTGCCATGTCTTAGCCCTCCACCACTAAACCCATGCTGCGCGCGCTACCAGCAATGGTGCGAACGGCGGCATCGAGCGAAGCTGCAGTTAGATCGGATTCTTTCGCTTTCGCGATGTCTTCCAGTTGTTTACGGGTCACTTTACCGACTTTTTCGGTGTTAGGACGCTTCGAACCTGATGTGATACCAACCGCTTTTTTCAATAATACGGTTGCAGGTGTACTCTTCGTAACGAAGGTGAAGGTACGATCCGAATAGGCAGTGATGATGACCGGTGTTGGAAGACCCGGCTCAAGTTTAGAGGTTGCGGCGTTAAACGCTTTGCAAAACTCCATAATATTAAGACCGCGCTGACCCAAAGCTGGACCAACCGGCGGACTTGGATTTGCTTGCCCGGCTTTCACCTGCAGCTTGATGTAACCTACAACTTTCTTTGCCATGATAAAACTCCTGGAGTTCAAACGTCATGTACTAAAACATGACTCCTCTCTTACACTTAAATACGAAACCTTTGCAGGTTTCGGCCTTTAGGCTTTTTCCACCTGATCAAACTCAAGCTCAACCGGGGTGGATCGACCAAAAATCATCACCGCTACACGCAAACGGCTTTTTTCATAATTAATTTCTTCAACGGTACCGTTGAAATCGTTAAATGGACCAGCAACAACGCGCACCAACTGACCTGCTTCAAAAAGTACTTTGTGGCGAGGTTTATCAACGGCATCTTGTACGCGATTTAAAATCACTTCTGCTTCTGAATCTTTAATAGGCAACGGGCGCTCACGTGTGCCACCAATGAAGCCTAATACTTTGGGTGTTTCTTTAATTAAATGCCAAGATTCATTATCAATTAGCGGAACCGGGCCTTCGCCACTGGTTTCAATCTGCACCAACACATAGCCTGGGAAAAATTTACGCTCAGACTTACGCTTCTGACCGGCACGCATTTCGACCACTTCTTCAGTGGGCACCAACACTTGACCGAATTTTTCTTCCATACCAGCGCGCTCAATCCGGGACAACAAACCTCGTTGAACCTGATGCTCATAGCCGGAATAGGCGTGTACGACGTACCAACGCTTGCTCACATGAAACTCCTTAAGTGCCTAACAGGAACTTGACACCAAGCGAAATTAGCCAATCAAAACCGGCCAAAATCAGGCTGATGATAACAACGACCACTAGCACCATGGCGGTAATTTTGTAGGTTTCTTCGCGAGTTGGCCAAACCACTTTACGCAACTCAAACAGCGAATCCGAAAAGAATTGACGAGCAACACGACCTTTCGCCGTAAAGCCAAACACCACGAAGGCCAGGGCAAATGACAATGCAACCAGCAAGCCACGGATAGCACTTGGCCACTGCGGATACATGTAAAACACGTACACGCCAGCCGCCGCAATGAGCACTGCTACTGCGTACTTTGCGATATCCAATGCTTTGCTACTGCCACTATTTTCAGCTTTTGTATTCATTCGCACTCTTATACTCTTACTGTTAAATGGCACGCCAGGTAGGAATCGAACCTACAACCTTCGGTTTTGGAGACCGACGCTCTGCCAATTGAG
>ENA-OFCF01000248-OFCF01000248.1-metagenomes-genome-assembly--contig:-NODE-248-length-26279-cov-3.609442_pt1 | contig 26279 bp, 29 predicted proteins | sample MGYA00153387_OFCF01 | MGnify analysis MGYA00153387
AGTACTTACTATACTATTTTAAGTTACTACTGACAACTATCCTAACACATAGGGATAGTCTTATTGGGTCTAATTAAACTTTTTCCAAAACCTGACGCTCAAGACATTCTGCTATTATTTTCGCACAAGCTTTAGCGCCATTTTCAGTCTCAATATTTTTACCGAGAGTTTTTGCATTCTTGATAATTTCTTCATTTAGTGCAAATTCAATTGCAGAAGATAGTCTGTCAGAGGTCAGATTTTTATGGTAAATGGGCTCTGAGCCGACACCTAAGTCATATGCCCTGTGCGCCCAAGCAAATTGGTCGTTGGAAAATGGAATGATGATACTCGGTATGCCCACTTTAAAGCCAGCTGCTGTCGTTCCAGCGCCACCATGGTGACAAACCAGTGAAACCCTTTCAAATAGCCAGCTGTGGGGAATGTTATTAATCGCCAGAATGTTTTCAGGCAGGTTCTCGATCTCTCCCATACCACTTATGACTCCTCTTTTGCCTGATTTTTGAAGCGAATCAATAATGAGTTTGATGGTTTCGTCCTTTTGTTTGCTGTCAAAAACGCTTCCAAAACCAACATATACAGGCTTTTCACCTTTCGCCAGGAAATCAGAAAGTTCTTTGGAAGGGGTATAGTCCGTATTCTCTTCCACAAACCAATAGCCATTCTGATGAATATTCGCGTTCCAGTCCTTTGGCCGTGGGAATACAAAATTACTACACGAGATGATGGCAGGATGAAATTTGTCCACTTTTTCAAATGGGCTGCAAAAATTCTCTGGGCGTCTGCCATATTCCTTATTAAAAAATGCTTTTATACCCGTTTTTCCCGCCATCCAAAGCATCCCTTGCAAAAGCTTATAACTCAGTGCCTTGGGCATTTTTGTCTTCCCATAAGCAATCAGGGAAGCAACTTCTTTGGTCTTGTGCATGGGAAATGGAGCAGCCAGGATAGATGGAATACCGAGCTTTTCTCCTGCGAAAAAGCCAATTGAGCAACCAGGATGGTAGACTATCAGTTCGCTGCCTTTACAGGCATGAAACATTTCTTCTGTTAGTCCAATCACATATTTTTTCATTTTATAAAAGGTCAACATCATTTTCAAGGGATTGTCAGAGGATTGTGCATCTTGAAGCAATTTAGGATCAATCTCGTTGGACAGATAATCAGCTGACAATGAATAAAAATCAATGCCATAACCTTTTATGAAGTCTTCAAAACTTTTTCCACCGGCTATTCGCACTGATTTTCCGAGCTTTTGAAGTTCCTGGGCAAGGGCAATATAGGGTTGAAAATCCCCACGGGAACCCGAACAAAGTATGGTAATCATATTATTTCCTCCTTGGAATATCCGACATCGTGTTGTATGATTTAATTATAGAATCCAACCGTAGTATTATCAACCAACAATATGGCTGTACTTGTCGGATTTGAAATTTGGAGGATGAAGATGAATAAAAGGGTAGAGATTACAGCACAAACAAAACAGAATCTCATAGATTCGTTTTGGACAATATACTGCGAAATAAGGATTGAAAAAATCACGGTAAAAGACATCACAAATAGGGCGGGCTATAACCGAGGGACGTTCTACGAGTATTTTAAAGATGTGTATGATGTTTTGGAACATATTGAGAGTTCTTTGATTCCAACACTAAGTGAGCTGCCACCGATTTCAATTGGATTGGAAGTGCACGGAATGCCAATGAACGCATTTTTTGAACTTTATGAGAAGAATAACCAATATTATTCTGTATTGCTTGGAGATAGGGGTGACCCTGCTTTTGCAAGCAAACTTAAAAATTCGATCAAACCAATAATAATGCAAGAATTCACCCATTACCCTGATGTTAACCAAAAAGAATTGGGCTATATTTTAGAATATACGCTATCGGCCATGATCGGTATTATGAGCTATTGGTTTAGACAATCAGATAAGCTTTCGAATGTTAAACTACATGAATTGGTTACTAAATTAATGGAACAAGGAGTCATGAAACAATTACCCTAGTTTCGAGTGAGATAATTATGCAAACAGAGAATAAAAGCAGTTTGTTCATTTAATTTTTTAATTCTTATTTATCAAATGTTCACGAACTCTTCCATTTCATTGGATTTCTTCTTGAGTAGTCTTCATTAGCGGTAAGGCTTCACCAACATACAATTCTCGAGCAATATTTATCATTACATAACAAGGTAATTCTACATTGATTCGAAACGTTGCTTACATTCCAAATATATACCTAACGTTATTGATAGAATAAGCAAGGGTAGTATTGTTAGAAATCCAACATACTACCCTTTAGAAAATGTGAGTGTTTTATTTATTGTATTCTGAAATTTTATGTGCTAAATCTTTTGTGGAGATATAAAGTGACTCGTATACTTCCTGGTAAACATGATATTTTTTGTGATTTAAAGCATTTGGAATAAACTCTTTTTCGTGAGTGATATAGTTATTCAAACTTTCGAAACTCTCAAAGCCAGGATAATTTATACCGATACCTGCCATCATAGCAACACCAAAAGATGCACCAATGGTAACTGATGGAATTGTGATTACCTTTCCTGTGATGTCTGAAACTATCTGCATCCACTCGTCATTAATCACACCACCACCTACTGCGTAGATTGTCTCAATTTCAACATCTTTATGGCTTTCCATAATTTTAAGCTGTTGGTTTATTGAGTACCCAATGCCTTCTAAAGCGCTTCGATACAGATGTGGTAAAGAATGCGAAAGTGTCAAGCCGAAAATCATTCCTTTTGCTTTTGGATCATTAATTGGAGTCCGTTCTCCAGCAAAGTAAGGGAGTGTTATAAGTCCTTCAGAACCAACTGAGATTTGGTCGATTCCTGCCATCATTGCTTCAAAAGGATTCATATTTTTTGTTGATATGTCTGATTCGATATTTTGAAAAAGATTATCTTTATACCATTTTGTAAGATTGCCTGCTGTGTTAGTACCTGCAGAAATATCGTATAGTCCTGGAATAATGTACTCTTCGCGCCATAAACGATGATCACTTACGATGGTTTTTGTACAAAGAATCATATAAATTGAAGAACCGAATTGGATCATCATTTTTCCGGGTTTGACCACACCAGAACTAATCGCTTCAGCACCTGAGTCATCTGTTCCAGTTATTACAGGAGTGCCTTCCAGTAATCCAGTTTCTTTCGCAGCTTCATGTGTTATATAACCCGCGATATCGGTAGCTTCTTGGACAGATGCGAGCTGAGAGGGGTCGCAAATTGGTTTGCATAGTATTGGATCAGGTTTCCAAGTCTGTTTATCGTATAATGGATTAAAACTTGCTAACCCTAGGAAACGATCAATTACATAATTTCCAGTTAATTTTGCAGCTAGAAAACTTGAGCCAGTTAAAAATTTATATGTTTTCTCGAAAATTTCTGGTTCGTTTTTCCTTATCCATAAAATTTTTGGCATTACATCACTTGAACATAGGTCACGCCCAAACCATTCAATTATCTGATTCTTTCCGTACATTTTCGTTAATTCATCTATTTCCTCTGTTGCTCTTGCATCAATCCCATATAATATTGCTTTTCTTAACGGTTTACATTCTTTGTCCACTGGGAGGCAATCAGCACCCAATGCACTCAATCCTACTGACTTGATTTCTATTGGATTGATATTTGCTTTTTCAATCAATGCCTTACTGACTAGACAAAAATCAGCCCACCAATCTTTATCTGCATCATGCTCGAAATAGTTAGGTAGAGGGTTTGTCATAGAATGTTCAGTAGAATGTGTTGAGATGATTTGACAATTTTCATCGATAATTACGCCTTTTGTAGAGTTGGTTCCTGTGTCAATTCCCATAAAATATGTATTACTCATCTAATCCCCCTGGCTAATATATAGAATTAATTTGATTTATTAATTATTTTCGAAACGCTTTTACTACATCCATAAATTGTTTGACTCTTTCTTTATCGACTCTGATATTTTCAAAATCATGTGATTCAAATGCACCATTTTCCTTGAAGTAAGTTCCAACAACAGCACCATCCGCAAGAGTCAATTTCTCCTCTATCGTGCCTAGTGTACAACCAGTATTACAAAAGATAATAGAGTTTGGTAAATCGGCCTTTAATCTTTCTATTAATGTATTACTGACATCTTTTCCAGCAGCTTTAGCTGATACACAAAGACCGTCTGGATGAGCCTTAAAAATAGTGGAGTTTGCAATTTCAGACAATTCGCGAGTATCCAAATTTTTATCAGATTCAGGATTTATGAAATATAGCATTCGCAATTTATCTAAGTGAAGAGCAGATTTGCGCCTCAAAAGCGAAGAAAGATTGTTATTATACAATCCACCATCGCCTACATAAACACCAGAAAAAGTACCCCGCACAAAATCGGCATTAACAGCTGCAGCTAATTCTAATGTCGCAAGACCGTCTGAGATACAGTCAACCCCAAAAGGGACTTTGATCTCTGAATTTATTTCACCAATCACTCTAGCCATAGCAGCAGGTGTAATGAAGCTCATATCTCGTTCATAAGGCAAGCTAAACTCATTTGAAATCAAAATCCCATCAACACCACCATATTGCAAGGCTCTGAGATCATCAAGTGCATGCGATACAACTTGAACCATAGAATCCCTATGGTGATAACGAGGATCTCCAGGTAAAGGATCCAGGTGAAGCATTGCTATAACTGGCTTTTTCGTAACAAAAAGTTTTTCTGTCCAATTCATTATTATCACTTCTCCTAAAGTAGTTTTAAAATATTTAAACCAACTCTCACAATTATTATACATGTTAAGGTTTTTGTGAACCAATATAAATATAGTATATTATTAATCGGTTAAATCTGTCAATAGACTGAAATTATTATGTTTATTAAGGTTTATTTAAAGTGAGAGAATCTTTTTTACGAAGATATTGACGTACGTTTTCAATAATGCTATAGTGTAAGTGGTTCGAAAATAAGAAAACATGTATAAAATATCATGTGATTCTAAATCGATTAGAAACAGTGATATAAGACTAGGTTGAGCAATCAACCATATGCTTAAATTCTGTTTCAGTCTAAGCAATCTTTTTCCGGAGAAGTGTTGCTTAGTTAAAATTGTGTAGAAAAAAATAAGGAGGTCTATTAATGCAACAAGAAGTCGATCAAGTGTACAAAACAGAATTGAAAAGAAAACTTGGACTTAGTGCAGCAGTAGCAATAAGCGTTGGAACGACAGTGGGGTCGGGAATTTTCTCGTCTGTCGGTGAAGTTTCCGCAGCTGCGGGATCCGCGATTATCACCATTCTCGCATTTTTCATTGGAGGTCTCATCAATATCCCTTCAAATCTAGTATACGCGGAACTTGCAACTGCTTATCCAGAAAATGGTGGACAATATGTTTACTTTAAAGAAGCTGGATCAAGACCCATGGCTTTCTTGGTAGGCTGGATTAGTTTCTGGGCCACAGACCCACCGTCAATATCCATTATGGCTTTAGCAATCGCTAACTATCTTGCGTATTTCACGGGAATCTCAGGATTAGCCATTAAAATTACGGCTACAGTGCTTGTCCTTGCATTCATGGCTATCCATCTTAGGTCCGTAGAAGGTGGAGGTAAATTCCAAACCTTTATCACAGCATTTAAAATTCTGCCTTTCGCAATTTTGATTGGTTTAGGGCTATTCTATGTAAGAGGTGAATTTATCTCAGCGCCTGCCATATTAGGAGCGCCAACAGGAATATTGGCATTACTCGCAGCTATATCTGCGACAACATGGTCATATGATGGAATGGGTGCGGTCTGTTACATGACTGGGGAAATCAAGGACCCTAAGAGAACGATGCCAAAAGCACTTATTATATCTGTTCTTCTCATAATTGTGCTCTATACAGCGTTATCAACTGTTATAACTGGACTGACTCCTATTGCTGAATTAGCAGGTTCAGATGCACCTGTAGCCCTTGCAGTGTCAAGAATTCCAGGAATTGGTGGCGCAGCAGGAACAATTGTAGCTGTCATGGCTATAATCGTTATCATGGGATCCCTTTCAAGCTGTATCATGTTCCAGCCTAGAATGGAATATGCAATGGCAAAAGATGGTCTTTTCTTCAAATCATTCGCAAAAGTTCATCCAAAGTGGGAAACTCCATACTTCTCCATCATTGTGCAGTGCGCGATGGGAATATTGTTGATATTTGCTTCCAACATAACCGACCTTCTAGGATACTTCACATTGGTTGCATTAGTTAAGAATTTCTTGACATTTGGCACAGTATTCATACATCGAAAGAAACCTACATATAAGCCATTATGGAAAATGCCTGCCTGGAGATTGATGGCTACAATATCTATGTTCACAACAGGAATACTCATTGTATCAACTTTCCTGTGGGCTCCAGCACAAGGTTTGATCGCTGGATTAGTCATAATTGTTACGGGTTTACCGGTCTACTATTACTGGGAAAATAAATCCAAACAGACTCCCAAAATTGCTAGTTAAAAAGAGTTAATTACTATGTAACTATGCATCGCAAGTCAAGACAATTGGATGGATTTAGTGACCAAAAGAAATAGAATAATGTATGGTATGGCAGAGATTTCAATTTCTCTGCCATATTTAATATTGTCAGATATGTACCATCAATCACTGATTTAAAATTCAAACAGTGTGGTATACTTTAATCATTAGTATTTTAAGACTTGTGTACCTAGTCAAATGTTATCTTACACACAAATCATGTTAGGATAGCATTAATCTGCAAGTAGAAAGTAAACTGAATATGCTCTCTGGATCCGTTCAAAATTGAAAGGGAAGAATTAATCAACAGGTAACCACATGAATGCTCTTCACTACTTTCTAGTGCAGTGGGCAGGTGATTATTCAGTTGCTCATTAACCCTATACATAAGTTTATTGTGAGAAATTGCACAGTACAGTTCAAGCTTTGCATACAGAAATCGATATTTATATAATAGATAAAAAACTAAATTCGGATAAATTTATTAGATGAGAAGGGTAGAGTAATGGAAGATAAATCTAAAAGCAAATCCAGAAATGAGGCACAGGAAGAGATTGAGTATTACATTGAAGTTAACGAACTTAAACCTCATGACAGGCTTCCCTCCGAAAGAGAATTAAGCGAGATATTCAATTTAAACAGATCAACACTTAGAGGGGCGATACAGAAACTAATCGAAGAAGGGAAAATCTATAAAGAAGCCGGAGTAGGCAATTATGTTGCAGAGCCTAAGATGGTAAGAAACCTAAACATGATGGACTCATTGACCAAGTTCGTAGAAAGTCACCAGAAAACCATCAAAAGCAAAGTATTGAGTGCGAATATAATAGAATGCAACAAACAAATAACAAAGAATCTAAAGATACCTTTAGGAACAGAAGTTTTCCAGCTCACAAGACTTAGATATGTTGATAATGTTCCGGTTTCGATTGAAACCAGTTTCTTGAATTATGAGAAGTTTCCAGGAATCGAAGCAAAAGATTTTGAGATACAATCCTTATATCACGTAATGGAAAATGAATATGGTGCAGAAATCATTAAAGGTAAGGAAAAACTAGGGCTTACATTTGCAACAAGTGATGAAGCACAACGTCTTGAAATCGAAATAGAAGAGCCGATATTTTTCATCAGCGGGGTAACAACGGACAATGAAGACAATCCGGTAGAATATTTTAGGTCAGTCGTCAGGCCTGACAAAATAAAGTTCTCCAGTGTTTTGAAAAAAGAGCAGGATAAGATCGTGGAAGGTGAAAATTAATGGAAAATAATGAAATTAAATATAATTCTCCCATGTACTTGCAGCTTAGAGAAGTCATTCGAAATAAGATTGAGGATGGAGAATACACACCGGGAACTGCAATTCCTTCAGAGAATGAATTAGCTGAAACCTATGGGATTAACAGGATGACCGTCAGAAGTGCGATCGATGCATTGACTAAAGAGGGAATACTGAAATCGGTTCAGGGGAAGGGTGTATTCGTAGTAGGTCAGAAATCTGAGAGAAATTTGAACATTTTAGAAGGATTCACTCAAATTATGAAATCAAAGAAATCTGAACCCAAATTCAAGATCTTGCAAAACACACAAAGAGATGCAGGGAAAAAATTTGCTCTGATGTTTAGTTTGAAAGCCGAAGATAAAATTTATTATATTAAAAGAATATGTTACGACAACAAAGAACCTGTCTCCATTGAGGAAATATTTATTCCGGCTTATATCATGCCGAAGTTCAAAGGAATAGATTTGACTGTTTTCTCAATTTATGAAGTTTACGATTTCTATAAGATTAATTTGATAAAAGCGATACAGACACTTGATATTACCAGACTGAATCAAAGGGACGCGAAAATACTGGGCGAAGAAGAAAATGCTCCTGTGCTGCTGTTTGAATGCACCAGTTATGATGATCAGGACAGGATAATAGAATTCTCAAGAAGCTATACCAGGGGTGGAAAGAGCGATTATAGTGTTAATTTCTATATCTAAAGCTCTGAACAGAAATCTATAAGGGCTGATCCTTCCAGAAATCAAGGACAAGAATCAGCCTGGAACAGTATGATTGAAGGTGTACTTATAGATAAAGTGGATATGCTGAATTCTGCTAGATTTCAACGGAGATATCATAATGACAATCCATTCAGACATTGGCAAAACTTTGATAAGGATATTGATATTATAACATCTTCAATATTCCGTATTAATTGATTGAACAGAAAAAGTGATGTGAGGATTTTCTTTTAGAGATCAGTTTCAGTCTAATAAAAGTTGCTTTTTTAACGAAAATACAGACGAAGAAAAAAGTTTTAAAAACAAGTTGACCTCAAAATGCAACTATGTTAATATTTGATTGTAGTGGTACAAAAAAAAGCAAACATGTATATTAAAATTTAGGAGGACACAATGCTCAAATTTAAAGAAACAGATCAGTTCAATAGCGTACAGGGAGCTTTAATGAAAAGGAAAGAAATTGAAGCCATCGTAGATGAAATTGTTGATGGTGAATATGACAATATCTTTTTTATTGGCATCGGAGGAACATATGCCTCAAGCATGCAGGTAGTTCAGCATATCAAGGAGTTAAGTTCACTTCCGGCATTTGTTGAGCACGCTGCAGAATATCTAACGACAGGTAACAAATCATTGACGAAGAACTCTATTGTAGTATTTTCCTCAGTAAGTGGAACAACTGAAGAGGTTGTAGAGGCCATAACAAAGATCAGAAAAGAAGTAGGAGCGAAAATAATTGGTTTTGTTGACATCCCCAACACGATATTAGGAGATTTATCTGATTACCTGGTCATCTATCCTAAAAATGAGCAACTTAAATTCTTTATGATAGCAGACAGATTCATCCAAAGACGTGGTGAATTTGATGAATATGAAGAACTATATAGAGAGCTTGACACCTACCTGCCTTCCGCTTTGGTTGAGGTTGAGAAGTCTGCAGAGGAATTCGGCAGAAGATTCGCGGAAAAACATCATAATGATCCCATACACTATTTTGTTGGTGCCGGTAATCAGATGGGAGCGACTTATTCATACGCCATGTGCTATTGGGAAGAGCAACACTGGATTCGTACCAAATCAATCCATGCGTCAGAATTCCTCCATGGTATGTTTGAGATAGTTGATTGCGATACCAATGTCACCGTTTTTCTAGGTGAAGACAGTCAAAGACCTCTGGCAGAAAGAGTAGCTAATTTTTTGCCTCAGATTTGTAGAAACTACGAGTTGATAGACTCCAAAGATTATGAATTGAAGGGAATTAGCGAAAAATTCCGTGGTCATATCTCACATCACGTTATGATGGCGGTTACCAGGAGGATTGATGCCTATATTGAAAAATTAAACTGCCATCCAATGGAAATCAGGAGATACTACCGTCAACTTGATTATTAGAAAATAGAAAGGATAGTGCTATGAGAATCGCAATGATAGGTGACAATTGCATAGACTATTATGAAAAATTGAATAAATGGTATACTACTGGAAATGTCGTAGATACTGGTGTGAACATGAAGAAACTTGGACTAGAGGTATCTTTGATCAGCACAACAGGTTCAGATGAAAACGGACATTTAATGATTGCAGCTATGAAGAAAATGGGGATTGATATCTCTCATCTGAAGACAGGAGACGGACCGACAGCAGTAACGTACATGGATCTTGATGGAAACGAAAGAATCCATGGTGATTATATTGAAGGTGTGCTGAGCAATATTTGTTTTGACGACGAAGATATTGATTTCGCTGCAGGTCATGATTTGGTTCATAGCGCCTTGTGGGGTAAAGCGGAAGCTGTGATTGAAAAAATTCGGGAACGGAGCAATGCGATATTTAGCTTCGATTTTGCAGATAAGCTTGATCATCCGATTGTTGAATCAACGGCATACCTCATTGATTATGGATTCTTTTCATACCACATTGGGAGAGATTGTTTCATTGAAGAATATCTTAAGAAGATGACAAATGTTGGGATGAAGCATGCCATAGCCACTTTGGGTGAAAAAGGAAGCCTTGTGTTTGATGGGACAAGATTTTACGAATATGGTGTCTTTCCATCGGACATTGTCAATACAATTGGCGCTGGTGACAGCTTCATAGCAGGATATTTGTATGGGATTTTGAATGGTTATACAATCACGAAATGTCAGGAACTTGGATCCAAGATAGCCAGCGAAGTGATTGGAGTTTTTGGACCCTGGGTTGAATAATGATGAAAGGGGAGCGTGAAAGATGAAAATCGGATTATTTACAAGCGGCTACCAAAGAAATCCTCTAGAACATGCCTTTATTGACGCGAAACGCTTTGGATATGATTATATTGAACTCTGGGGAGGACGGCCTCATGCATTCGCACCGGATTTGAAGCAGGGGAATATTGAAGGGATTAAAGCGCTGATTGACAAGTATGAGATAAAAGTTCTCGGCTATACTCCGGAACATAATGCCTATCCTTATAACTTCATGATAGGATCAGAGGCTATGAGACAGGATTGTGTTCAATACCTGAAGCTTTGTATGGATATGGGCAAAGAGATGGGTGCGGAATTCACGATGATTAGTCCAGGACATGCGGGGTATTATACGAGATATGATGAAATATGGACAAGATTAGAAAGAACTGTCAGAGAACTTGCTGACTACGCAGAAAAAATTCAGCATACGTTGATTGTGGAAGCTCTTACGCCATACGAGTCCAATGTCGTGAAAAGTGCAAACGATTTGGCCCGGCTATTTGACCTTGTGAATTCTCCCTATGTTGCAGGAATGTGTGATATTGTCCCACCATTTGTACAAGGAGAAAGTATTACCGCCTACTTTGATATTCTTCAGCATAAAATGAGGCATATGCACCTAATTGATGGAAAAAATGGCGAAGATACTCATTATTGTCCCGGAGAGGGAAAAATTCCGCTTAAAGAGCTCCTGCAGGAAATTCAGGAAAGGGATTATCGTGGGGGCGCAACGATTGAATTGGTTACGAACTATATCACCGAACCAAGATTCTATGCCAAGAGAGCTATTGATAATCTCAGGCTCGCCATGGGAGTAAAGTAAAGATGTTTATTGATATGCATATACATCCGGATTTCTACAAACCAATTAATAATGATGAGAAACTCTTGGAAATAAGGCATGAATCACTGAATATCCATTTGAACGGGTTAGCATCACTAGAGCATATTTTCAACCAGATGGACTGCGCAGGAATCGACAAGCTGTGTCTCCTAGGCGGGGACTACACGATGAATCACGGAGTGGCTGTGGTAAGTAATGAAGAAATTGCCAAGCTGGTGAATCTCTCTCCAGACAGGTTCATCGGATTTGCAAGTATAGATCCTAATCGAGAAGACGCTGAAATAGAATTGGAAAATGCTTTCAAGAATCTTAAGTTGAGAGGTCTGAAATTGAATTTAAGCAGATTAAAGATGTATCCCATGGATGAAAGACTGGTTCCATTATATGATCTCTGCCTGAAGTATAATAAGCCCGTTATCTTTCATTGCGGAGTTTCGTTAGAACCTGATTGTGAAATACGATATTCAAAGCCATTGGAGTTTGAAACTCTTGCACAGAAGTATAAAGATCTCAGGATATGCCTGGCCCATTTTGGGTGGCCCTGGGTACAGGATACAGCGATGTTGATGCTGAAGTTCCATAACGTCTATACTGATACCGCCCTACTTTATTTTGACAGCGCACGTGAGTTTTATAAGCGTGTATTCACACATGATTTGGCCATAACTTGGATTGACAGAAGTTTGAGGCACCAGATCATGTTTGGAAGCAACAATCCCAGATTCGAGCAGATCCGGATGGCGAAAGCACTTGATGAGCTGGGACTTAGGGAATCGACTCTTAAACTCATTAAAGGTGAGAATGCACTCGTCTTTTTAGGAGAGAAGGAGGTCGCACCATGGTAGAACATTTTTCATTGGAGCTTGTTACGAAGAAATACGAAGAGTGGATAAATATTACAGAAAAACTTATGGAGATTTGTGAGCAAACAGATATTATGAATGGGGTAATGTATGTTATCACCAAACATACGACCACAGGAATAACAGTGAATGAATCTTTGGAATGTCTTGAAAGCGATTTGAGCGAAATGTTGGAAAGGCTGGTACCTGAAGATCATCCTTATATCCATGCCAGAATTCTCTCGAATTATGGAACTACAGCGGGGAATCCTACCGGACATCTTAAGAGCCATTTGACTGGAAATCATTGTGTCTTTTCACTCATAGACGGGAATATCTCGCGAGGAAGTGCGCAGGAAGTGTATTTCTGCGAATTCGATGGTCCTGCTTTAAGAAAAATAAATATTACGATAATAGGGGAAAAATAGGAGAATAATATGAAGATTGTAACCGTTGGAGATAACTGTATTGATTATTATCGAAATTTAGAAACAGGTTTTCCCGGTGGAAATCCTGTAAATGTCTCTGTATATCTGATGCGTTTAGGTGTTCCAACTGCCTATGTTGGCGTTGTTGGAAATGACAAGTATGGAAAAATCATGACCGATGCCTTGACTGAAAAGGGTGTAGATATTTCGCACCTTCACGTCATGGAGGGAAGCACTGCAGTGACACAGGTTGATCTGATTGATGGAGAACGCATATTTGGGGATTATGATGAAGGTGTATTGGAAGACTTTAAACTCACCTCGGAAGATCTGGATTTTCTTTGCGGTTTTGATCTCATCATTAGTGGCTTATGGGGAAAGATCGAAAAGGACCTTTCCATTCTTAAGGAAAGAGGGAAATTGATTGCTTTTGACTTTGCGACAAAACTTAATGATCCTGTAGTAGATACCGCCATTGTACACGTAGATTATGCTTTTTTTGCTGCTGATGAAGATAATGGCGAGTTAAGGTCGTTCATCATAAAGCAACAAAAAAGAGGGCCAGAGGTTTTAGTGGTTACCTTAGGAGAAAACGGCAGCATCGCCTTTGATGGCATCCAATTCTACAAGTTTGGAATTGTAACATGTAACGTCGTTGATTCGATGGGTGCGGGGGACAGTTACATCGCGGGGTTCCTGAAAGCGAGACTCGAAGGGGAAGAGATTTTGGAATGCATGAGGCAGGGAGCAATAACTAGCAGTATCACACTTGGTTATACCGGAGCATGGTAGGGAGAAATAATGCGTAATGACATGGTAATAAAATCAAAAAATATTTATACAGGGAATGAACTTTTAGATGGTTTATAGTGATTTCAGAGGGTATCATTACAAAGATTGGAAATGGTGATGGAAAAGAATACTGCCATGAAGGTACAGAATATATCGATGTTTCAGAAGGATTCGTCACTCCAGGTCTTATTGACACACATTGCTTTTTTACAGGGCATTATGTCAATTCCTATGGTGAAGACCTTGGAAGTTGTTCTTCAACAAATGAGGTCATGAACAAAATTAGTAAGACATCAGAAGAAAAGGTCTATGTAGGCAGAAATCTATCAACTCATCTTTTTGAACTTCTTATTAAAGAAGGAATGCCCGACGTCATACCAGTGGTGATATTTGATAAGGATAATGAGAGATTTATTGTTAACAGACTTGCAGAAGAGAAATATGGAATCGTGTCTGGAAACTGCAATCTTGAAATGTATTGGAGACTCATTGAAGATATTCTTACCGATCGAGAACGCCTTATCCATGGGATTCAACAACATAATCGATTGCTTAGTTCAAGAGGTGTGACATCAGTCAAAGAAGTTATTTTCGATGATTCTTATGGTTTTCTGGATACCTTAAAATTACTGGTAGAAGATGATGCTTTAAACCTTAGAGTAAGAGTTGTAAGTCAGCCGGTAGGACATGAACTTGATCTTGAACTGGGAAGAGTGCTTCAAAAAACACTAACTCACGAGAATTTAAAGTTTGCTGGGTACAACATGATGGTTGATGGTTCAATGTCTCAAAATGAAGCTGATCTGAAAGAGAAATACCTGGGTACAGATTTCCACTCTATACATGTCCCGGATTATAAAGGAATCAGCGAACTCGTGGATCAGGTGGATAGTAATGGATTCAGGATAGCCTTCCATGCCCAGGGAGACCGGGCAATTGCAAAGACAATCGATATATTATATAAAATGAAAAAGGACTCTGTGGGCAAATTAGTGAATAAACACACCATGACTGATTTGGAGTTTGGTGATGTTGAAGATTTTTCTAGAATGGAACATCTTGGAATCATAGGGGAAATCTACCCTCAAATTCAGAGCATTTATGATAATCAGGTAGAAAAGATAGAAATGATCACCAGAGCGGTGGGTAAGGATATTTCAAAAATATGGAACAGGAGAGGACTAAGCGATAGTGGAACAGTAATAACCTGTGCTACCGATTTGCCACTTTTATTTCCAAGTCTTCCTGAATCCTTATATCATGCCTGTGGAGGCCGTTTTCGGGACCAAGAGACATGTTTTCAGAAAGAAAACACACTTAACAGGCTCGAACTTATAAAGGCTTGGACGGTAGGCGGTGCAAAGAATCTTTTTGAACCTGATGAAAATCTGGGATTGCTTGAAACAGGGTACAATGCAGATATAGTAATTTATGATCAAAATCTCCTGGACGTTCCGATGAGTCGGATCAGGGAAGTGAAAGTGATTAAGACACTTTTCAAAGGAAAGACCGTCTATTCAATTTAGAAGGGGATGAAGCTATGTGGGAATACAGTTTTTTAGTCTTAACCGTACTTGTTTCTATAGGTTCCCTGTACAAAAAACTGAAAGACTATCAGAAAGTTAACACCTTAAATAAAATGAATTTCAATAAACTTAAAAAGAACAGTGATGTGCATGTCGCCACTGAAGAGCGAAGAATGACATACATCTTTATCGTGATTTGTGCATTTGCCATCATGCTGCTATGGGTAAAAGATAACAGTGGTTTTTATTTTATGAAATGTATCGCAATTTATGTACTAATCCATACCATAGCGGAATTGGTTTTATCTCAACAGAAGTATTCCCTCTATTACAATTCGAGTGCATTCGCTTATCGAGGAGGATATTTCAAATTTAAAGACATAAAAGCGGTTGGTTATTCGAAAGTGTTTTTCCAGCCAAGTAAGCTTTATCTCAACAACGGCCAGTCCTATATTTGTTTCAAAAAAGGCTGTGATGCAATCCATAGCAAGATATTGCATGCAAATTAACAACTTTTCGATTCAACTATAAAATATTGGAATTTTCCTTTAAAGTTGGTATATTCAGAGAAGGTAGATGGGTATGAAGTAATGAATATCGAATTGTAGTGAGGATTACTTCATTACTGCAGATCGGATTCTGATGCCCTTGAAAATCTCAGTTGATTTGAAAAGAAGTTAAAAATACAAAAGAGAAACCCTGATTGATATGGATTCTCTTTTGTTTTTTTAACTTCTAATGAGTTTCTATTCATATAAAATATATTGGATTTGTTTTAGGACCAGAAAACACAAATATACTGAAATACACCCTATCACATAAACAGATTTTTTTGATTATCTGTTTATGTGATAGGGTGTATTCATTACCACTGGTAAACATTTTGGGTATATCAGGTGGGTTAAAGTTGTTGTCGGTTTTGTGGATGTTTATTACGGCTGAAAGGTAATCTCGTCAAGATGAACAAGTATCGTTATAACTTATCCTGCTGCCTGTCCAGGGAATCGAAGTATACCTTGAGGTTCTGGGGAAGTTCATATACCGCTCCCATGGGGAACTGGAGGAGCTTGGATTCAGCCGCCTTCAAAATGGCATCGATGATCATTTCCTTGGGCGGGGTAGTGAACTCTTCATCCTTGTAAACCCATACCCTGCAGTCCACAGTATCACCACACAGATCTCCGCAATCCTGACAAAGAGATTCTTTCTGTGATAGGTCAATGTCCTGTCCGTTCACCCGGATTGTCGGGGAGCTGACAAATTCGTATCGGGTCGCAATCTCCCGAGAACTGACATGAATTCTTTTCATTTCAATTTCATAGCCCTGGGTATCCAGTATCTTGGCGACATCCTCCAGAGCTGCATCCATGTTTGTTTCTGTGCCCTGGCAACGCTGACAGATTGAAAGGTCCAGATAGAGAAAATCTATCATGATCTTTTTCTTCTGTTCTAGCGTTTCTTGGGCATTTGTAAACCATTGAACATCCTGGTTTTTGTTATCCATGATATGATCTCCTTGTTTCAGCTTAGTAGCAGGTGCAACGGGTTTGCATTATTGTATTGAGAAGACTATGCGATCAGGCTTTTCAGCTTATCGCCTTTGATCTCATCGGCACTCCAGGCCATGACGGCGAAGTTGCCTTCAGAATGGGCATCAACCTTGTTGATCCATTCGATTTCGTTGCTTGCCTTAGCTGAAAGTATCTTGTTTGTTGTTCCGGTCTTGTACATCGATGAATTGATCAGCCACCATTTGGTGGAGATGTTCGCGCGCTTCAAGTCTTCTTCAAGTCGCAAAGCTTCATAGACTGGTGTCGCTTCGGGCAAGGTGACAATGATGACTTCTGTTTCAGCTGCATTACGAAGCCTGGGCAGAAGTTTCTTGGCGGATTCTGGGATGTCACCCTGTGAACGCTTAATCTCGTTGTTATAGCTCTGTGTGGAGTCCAGGAGCAACAATGTATGTCCTGTAGGTGCTGTATCGATGACAACAATTTCATTGTCAGCCTTATCCACAATCTCTGCAAATGCACGGAAGACAGCGATTTCCTGGGTGCACGGTGACCTCAGATCCTCTTCGATATAGGTGATATCTTCAGCGGACATGGTTTCTCTGGCTTTGGAGAGCACTTCATGCTTGTACTTCTCAAGCTCTGCTTCTTCATCGATGTGGCTCATCGTGATTCCACTGCTTTCACTGATGATATATTTCAAATGCTCTGCAGGGTCCTTTGTCGTCAGGTGAACCTTTTTGCCTTTTGCTGCCAATCCTAGCGCAATTGCGGCAGCTATGGTTGTCTTGCCAACGCCTCCTTTGCCCATGGTGAAAATAACCTTCTTACCACTATTGTAGAGGTCGTCGATGATATCTTTTAATGTGTCGATGGTCTGGTTGTTTATCGTTTCTTCACTCAGGATGAAGTTGTCCTTTATGAGCAAGGATCTGACATTTTCCATGCCGATGATATTGTAAGCCCTCAGAGGAATCATGTAAGTTGAAAGGTTCTGGAGGCCAAGGGGCATTTCTTTCAGAGCCTTTTGCTGTTTCTTGTACAGGCTTTCTGAGATGATATCATCAGAATAGGTCAGTACGCCATTGATCACCAGGGCCTGGTTCTTTATCCCGATTTCAGAGAGCTCATTTGAGGCTCTTTCTGCTTCCTTTAGAGGCGAGGCTTCGGCTCTGGATACAAGGATCAAGGTGGTCAGTGCCTTATCGGATAAAGTATCGACAGCTTTCTTATAGACGGCCTTTTTCCCTTCCAGGCCTGACAACTGTCCCAAGCATGACGCTCCGTGTGAACTTTCACTGATGAAAGAACTCCAGGCAGAGGGAAGCTGAAGCATCCGAAGAGTATGCCCCGTCGGAGCGGTATCGAAGATGATATAGTCATAATCCTTTTGAACATCCTCATCGGTGACGAACTTGGAAAATTCATTGAATGCAGCAATTTCCACAGTACAGGATCCGGAGAGTTGCTCCTCCATGCTTCCTATCACATCGTCAGGCAGTAAGCCACGATAGGGAGAAATCACACCTTCCTTGTACTCTTCAGCAGCGGTTATCGGGTCAAGGTTGATCACCACCAGATTGGGAACTTCCTTGATGGAAACACCCTTGTTATTGAGTTCAGTATTAAAAACATCCTGGAGGTTCGATGCCGGATCTGTGCTGATAAGAAGAACTTTGTTTCCGCCATCCGCTAAAGTTACAGCAGTGGCGCAGGCGGTTGATGTCTTGCCGACACCACCTTTTCCGGTGAAAAAAAGGTACTTGGTCAGGTCGATATTCTGTGTGTTAAAATTTATCATTTCGTAAGTTTCCTTCCTATCTATGTAAGATATTGGGTAATTCAAAAGCGTGCGACAAAACAGGATTTAAGCTAAATCATTGAGCTGGTCAAACATCATTTCCCCAGCCAGTCCGCCATAGAATTTCAGGTCTCCGTTGACAGCAGTCAATGGCAAGCCTAATCCTTTATTCATCGCATCGATGACATATTGATAGTTATCTACGAAATCGTCCATGAATACATCGATGAATTTGATGTCCAGATTGTCCTTCAATGTACTTTTGGACATGAAGTCGACAAAAGTATCATACATTTCGCCCATGGTCACTGTCGGTCCGCATCCACCGCTGCAACTGCATCCACTTCCGGCTGCCTGATTCTTTATTCCGAATACCTCAACTTTAATTTTCTTTATCATATTCTTGTCCTCCTATAAATAATTCTTTGGAATTTCTAATAGCTCAATAAACTCATCATTTGATGGGTATCTTCCTGTGATTGTGATTTCCCCGTCCAAGACCGTGATAGGGAACTTTGCAAGTCCGTTTGCTCTGATGAAGGTATTCACAACCTTATTTGCGATGAATTCCTGGGGGGAGTTGGTCAGGTTGAATCTGTCCACGTTGATCTCATTTTTGGTTAACGTCGAAATCACCGTAGAAACCCTGAGTAACTCAGTATCGACGCCAACTCCGCACAGACCTGTGGAACAGCACATGGCTGGCTCATAAATAGTCATTTTTCTCATTGGAAACATCTCCTTATTGTAAAATGGATCAGATGAAAGTACCCTCAGCTGGAGGTGGGCATCCTTTGGTTTTGCATGAGCTGGCGATTCGCCTTTCTTTTACTTTTGCGATTTCAGTAAGAAAAGAAAGGATGTTTCCCATTTTTTCCTGGTTTAGTGAATATTGCACCCAGGCGCCCTCACGGCTGGAATTAACTATTCCGCTATCAGTTAGAATCTTCATATGGTAACTCAGTGTTGACTGCGTGATGCTCAGTTCTTCCAAAATATCACATGCGCACAACGTTCCACCCGATAGCATATCGATGATTTTCATTCTGGACTCATCCGCCAGAGCCTTGAATGATGGAACATATTCACTGTAAGACATCTTCATAAAATCGCCTCCTTAACATTGACACTTATCGATGATATCGAAGTTCATCGATATCCTGACCATCCTAACACCCAAATCGATGATTGTCAATGTGAACATGAAATCATTAAAAATATGCATTACTTGATGAATGTCATGCTGGAAACCTTTATCAGTCTATCAACTTGCAATGAATCCGGTAAAGTCATGGGCTATATATTATTGATATTTTTATTTTATAAATTGACGATTGCTTCAGATGAAATAGATACCCGTACAACCTGATGTGCGTTGTGTGGGTATCTTAACGGGGGTATCTATTTGACCATTTTCATATCTCCCTGGAAAAGTTTGATCATGAGTTCCTTGGTTTCAAGCTTGTCAGGAAAAGAAATGGCGTTTACGGGACAGAAAGCTGTGCATTTGTCACAAAGTACTACACAATTTTCAGGATCGACGACTTCCGCTTTTCCACTTTTGGGATTGAGCTTGTATACTCCGTTCGGACAGGTTTCAATGCATTCACCGCAACCGATACACGCAGAAGCATCCACAGTGGGTTTCCATGGAATATCACTTCTAGGGAGCCCGAGATATTTACGCCCGCTCATTTATTTTCCTTCTTCCTTTTCCGCGTACCAGGCGTCTACAGCAGCTTTCAATTTCTCGAAAACAGCGTCGGTGTCCTCCTGAGCCATGGTGAGAGGAATCCAATGCGCTTTGTCCATCGCAATCCCGGCTTTTCCAAAACCCTCCCGTAGTAGCTTTTCCTGCCTTTTCTCTGCGCAGGCTGATGTGATCATGGTCAGGTCATCGCTCAAAAGTCTTCCCATCAATCGTTCTCCATCCTCTTCGCAAAGTCTTGGGTGCAATGCCATAAATTCAAGTTTGTCGCCAAGTTCAAGTCGGATGCGTTCCGAAAGTTTCCAAAAATCGATATTTGCCATACTGGGGCATGATCCACTGCAAGTGCAAATCAAGGTACTTAGTTTACGACCATCATTTTCAATGCTCATAAATACACGACCTTCCTTACATATTTATTTTTGAAGTTTTTTTGATTATTCAGCCTCACGCTTTGCTGGGATCAGCAATACGGATGCTTCTGAATATCTGGAGATATTGTGGCTGACACTGCCAAGAAAGATGTCTTTGATGAAACCACGACCCTGACGACCCATGACTACCAGTGGTATCTTCTTCTCACTGATGAGTCGCAGGATTTCAGAGGTGGGAGACCCATAAAGCAACTGAATATCCACTTCGACATCGGCAATTTCCGATAATTTTGCCTGCATCTCCTGAAGTCTTTTCGCATCTTTTCTGTTGAATTCGACTAGACGATCCAGAAGGTAGGGACTGATTCGTGTCTGGTCCTGAACATGCGCAAGAGTAACCTTGCTCACGCCATTTCCAACCATGTTCTTCATATATTCAAAAGCGATGGCAGCATTATCAGAGAAATCAGTGGGGAACAGGATGTGACTGGACAGATCGCATTCCCTGATGGAATTCTTTTCATCAACTGGGCCCTCCGATACCCTTAACAATAAAAGCGGCTTACTCGCGTAGTGAATCAATTCATTGGCCGGATTGCCCAAAAGGGATTCACCGATCATGGAATGCTCCACAGCTTCCACGACAATGACTAAGTAGTCTTCATTTGCAGCGATACGATTGATCTCGTTTTTTACATATCCGGTCACCACTCGGGTTTCCACCGCATATCCAAATTTCATAAGTGCCTTTTTCTGTTCCTCAAGATTTTTTTCCATGACTGACCGGACAAAGACCATGTTCTTCTCAAGGGGATTCAAGCACTGAACGAGCAGGCACTTTTCAGATCCGTATTTTTTCAGCGCCTTAAGGCACTTGACCATGTCATAAGCTGATTGCGAAAGATCCGAGGCTACTATGATTCTACTAAACACAATAATCACTTCTTTCTTGCTAAACCTAGCAATGCTCAGTTAAATGAAACAGAGACCTATGGATATCCCCATAAGGTCTCTTCTTGCGATTTATGCACTTTCCACTGTCATGATCCCTTAGGGAAGATTATTATGAAAGGTTATTTGCCTTCTAAAAGCTTGGCGATGTCTTTTGCCTTCAGCACTTTTCCATAAGAAACGACTTTCTCGTCGACAACCAGTGCCGGGGTGGACATGATGCCGTAGGAAGCCATTTCCTTGTAATCTGTGACCTTGACAATTTCTGCCTCGATTCCAAGTTCAGTAAGCGCCTCCTTCGTATTATCTGCAAGGGCTACACAATTTCTGCAGCCAGGTCCTAAAACTTTGATAATCATAATTTTTCTCCTTTAAAATAAATTATTCCAATGACCCATTGTCATGATGGAACGGCTAGATGAATAGATAGCTCAGGGCGTTGAAGGAATAGCCGATGATGAGGATTCCCACGGTAACGATGGTGAAGAAGACGCCAAGCAGTTTTGGCTTGACCACCTTGGACAGCATGACCAGTGAAGGCAGGGAAAGTGCCGTGACAGCCATCATGAAGGCCAGAACGGTACCAAGGCCTACGCCTTTACCAATCAGCGCTTCAGCGATAGGCAGCGTACCGAAGATGTCCGCATACATGGGTACGCCAACAAAAGTCGCGACAAGGACGGACCACCATTTGTCGGCTCCGAGAACCGCGGTAATGAAGGATTCGGGGATGTAGTTATGGATAGCGGCTCCGATTCCCACACCGATGAGGACATACAGCCAGACCTTCTTAACGATGTCGAGCACCTGATCCTTGGCGAAATCAAATCGTTCACGAGTGGTGAGTTCCTCCTCTTCGCTCTCGAGCATGTTGTTGCTGAAGACGAAGTCCTCTACCTGGTCCTCAAGCTTGAACTTCCCAATGAGGGTTCCACCGACCACGGCCAGGATCAGTCCTACAATAACGTAAGCAATGGCAATTTTCCAGTTGAAGATGCTCGCCAAAAGGATTACTGAAGCCAGGTCCACGAGAGGGGAGGAAATGAGGAAAGAGAAGGTCGTTCCGATGGGAAGACCTGCGCTGGTGAACCCGATGAATAGAGGAATTGAGGAACAGGAGCAAAATGGGGTGATTGTTCCAAGCAGTGCTGCCAGGATGTTTGCCGTTATTCCATTGAATCCCCCAAGAATCTTCTTTGTCCGTTCAGGAGGAAAGAAGCTCTGGATGTAAGAAATCATGAAGATCAAAAATGAGAGCAGGATGAAGATCTTGACGACATCATAGATGTAGAAATGGATGCTGGCGCCTAACCTTTCCTGGGTGCTCAGCCCGAACACATTTTCAACCAAAAGTTTGACAAGATTGGATAGCCATTCCATTTTCAGCAGCTGGTCGTTTAACCATTCTAAAATAAACATTTGAAGTATCTCCTTAAGTTAATTTGGTGATCATTTCCATAGTATTCATGGAGCAACACTGGTTCTTGAAATTTGCCTTTAGAAAAATTCTTCTTTTATCATTTGCCAATGTGGGATAGGCATCAAGATTCCGCGAAATGTCATTGATGATTCCCGTTAATGAAGTATTGTCTTTCTTCAGTTCGTAGTAGACGTACTTGTCAGAACGCTCATCATCGACGAGGTTCAGGTCCCTCAGTTTGGACAATGCCTTTGAAACTTTCGGCTGAGGCAGTTCAAGGATACCTGAAATCTCGCAGACACAGAGCTTGTCTTCTGACAGGAGTACGATTACCCTTAAGCGGGATTCGTCTGAAAGCAACTTAAATATATTGACTAACTGTTCCATGATTCCATCCTTTCCTTGCCTGTGTATTTCTAAAGCAAGTTTCATATGCACATATTCGAATATGAGTATATGTTAATAGTACGCCTCGACCAAATTTCTGTCAAGGATTGATAAAAAGTAATAATCCTGTTTTAGTTTGCCTTCTTCAATTCGCAAGAAAATCCTTAATTATTGAATTCTTTTGCCTTGCGATACATGGCGTCGACTTCCTTCTTCGAAACCAATCGAGATAAAATGGCTGCGATGATGATGATTCCCGGAAGGTTAACAAGCAGACGGGTCAAAGCGAATTTTGTGCCAAGAGATGAGATTTCAAAAAGGATCATGGGAATCTTCGTTGTTGACCATGCGCCGATGAAGATGAGGATATTTCGGAACTTGACGCCCTTTTTCATAAAGACCGCTGCGATGGGGAATGCGCCATAAAGAGGCCCGGCAGCTGCAGAGCCGATGAAGATGGCTAAAAGGACTCCTTTCAGCCCAGAGTCATCTCCCATGTATTTCACCATGGTCTCCCTGGGTACCCAGACATCAAGAAGTCCAAGCAGAAGAAAAATGGGAGGGATTACAAAAACCATTTCCTTGAAGGAATAGGCTGTGATGTCCACTGCTTTCATACCCAGGTCATAATTGAAAAGAGTCAGCATAAAAACAGCAAAAGCGACGATCAGGACGAATCGATATTTCTTTATTATTGATTTCATAAGCCAATCACCACCAGATTAATAATATAGGCCACCAGGAAGGAGAAAAGAAAGGCCAGACCATTTCGATATAAGGTAAGCTTTTTACCGAAATATTTCATTTCAACGGGCATCGTCACAACACCCACCATCATCAGCGTGGATATTAGGGCGGCAATCTGCATAAGCCCTGCACCACTTTTAAGGAGCAATGCTGCGGTGGGAAAAGCGATGAAGCCGGGTATCAGGGTGATTGCTCCGATGATGGCTGCAAGGAGAACGCCCAACCAACCCGAATCAGCACCGATGACTTTCGAGATGACATCATTATTCACGACGGCCAGCATGACCCCGACCAGCATAATCACAACGAGAAATTCAGGCAGGATGTTCTCAAAAGCTTTCCAGGCCTTTTTCAGCGCCATCTTGGTCTTCTTCTTGTCCTTATAGTAGGAGATTAGTAGCAGTCCAATGGTGAAAATGTACAAAGCTGTAGTCAAAATCCTCGACCCCTTTTCATTTTTTCATAGCTTGAATATATTCTTGTCACAGCAATTATCCACTTCTGCCTGAAGCGTGACATGGCTTATGCCATATTTTTCAATGAGGAGGTGTTCAATCTTATCGTAAACTTCCGCTACCTCTGACAGTAAAATATCATCCATATCAATATGCGCTTCAAAATAGATGGTCTTTTCATCGGTCATCCAGGAATGGACATGGTGCAAATTATGGACGCGGTCGATCTTTTCAATATCCTCTTTTATTGCGGGGTAATCCAGCTTGGCAGAAGACTGCATCAGAATAGAAACGGTCTTGCCGATGACTCCCCAGGTTTCTTTCATGATATATAGGGATATCAGGATGGTGATCAGAGGATCGATCCAGACGACCCCCCAGAGCCTGATGGCGATACCGCCTGCCAGGACACCAACGGAGGAGATCGTATCGCTTAGCAGGTGGAGATAGCTGGACTTGATGTTCAAGTTCTGGTGGGAATCCTTTTCCAGAAGGAACACAGAGACGAAGTTGGCAATGAGTCCGATGGATGCCACAATGATCATCAGTGTGCCGTCGATCTGTTCAGGAGAACGCCATCTCTTGAACGCCTCGAAGATCAGGATGATGGAGATTGCCAGGAGGACGGAAGAATTGATGAATGCGGAAAGAATTTCAGCTCTCTGATATCCGAAGGTCCGTCTGAAATCCTTTGGCTTGCGGGCAATCTTATTCGCATAGTAGGAGAGGGCAATGGCAATCGTGTCGCTCAGGTTATGGACAGCGTCGGAGAGCAAAGCCAGGCTTCCAGAAAGGATTCCTCCAATGATCTCCGTGATGGTGATTGTGGCATTTAGCAAGGTCACCCAGAATATTTTTTTCCCGGACAAGGTTGAAACCTCATGGGAATGTCCGACTTCGGTGTGATCATGATCATGGTTAGGTTCATTCATTACGCTTTACCTCATCCTGAGCTTGACTTACTGCATGTGTTTGCCGTATTCCAATCTTTTTTCTCTTTTTCATTTTGGCCTCCCTCATTTTGTTCCATCAGATGCTGATTAATATTCCTGATTAATCCTGTTTGCCATCCTTGAACTTCCATATCTTCATGGTCAATTCATTGGTATCGGTACTCACAAATCCGTCTGCAGATAACCTAAACGTGCAGGTGAGATTTGTTATGATCATGGACAAGATTTATATATGCACATATTCGAATATGAGAATATATCCACTCTACCTCTGGAAAAAGGACTTGTCAACGGTTGATAAAAAGTAATAATACTGGAGTGGTTTAATAAACTTAATAAGTATGCTTAATAAGTATTAGAAAAATTAACAATTTATTTGTTTCTGAAAGATTGCAGTTAACAAAAATCATGTACGATAAAGTATATATAATAATAGCTAAATAAATTGAAATGAGGAAAGATGATGAGAATAATAGTTGTTGGAGCCGTCGCTGCCGGTACATCCGCTGCTGCAAAGGCCAGAAGAAACTCGGAGGATGCCGAAATTATAATCTACGAGAAGGATACCTACATCTCTTATTCCGGATGCGGAATGCCCTACTACCTCGGGGGAGAAGTCCAGGATGGGGAAGAGCTTACACCAAGGGACCCGGCATTCTTCAAGAGCAAGTACAATGTAGAAATCAGAATCGGAAATGAAGTGCTTTCCATCGACAAAAACAACAAGACCCTTGAAGTCAGGGATCTGTCCACGGGAGACCTGTTCACGGACAGCTATGACAAGCTTATTCTCG
>ENA-OFCF01000250-OFCF01000250.1-metagenomes-genome-assembly--contig:-NODE-250-length-26108-cov-2.663647_pt1 | contig 26108 bp, 19 predicted proteins | sample MGYA00153387_OFCF01 | MGnify analysis MGYA00153387
CATACCTAAGTTTCGAGTATTACCCAAAACTGCTTTACTCACATCTTTAAAACTCCCTTTGCCATCATTTTGTAGCAGCGTACTCTCAGGATTTCGTCCGTATTGTGAGGGAATTAATCTTGAACCTACGAATAAATCAAGGTCGCCATCGTGGTCATAATCGCCCGCTCTCACGCACGACCCACTGGCGAGAATGGCAGGCAGATTTTGATTTTCCGTGAAATTACCTTTTCCATCATTCATGTACAAACGGTCACGGAGTTGCAAATCACTTGGGTCATATTCATTACTGCCCGTAACCACATATAAATCAAGGTCTTTGTCATTATCAGCATCGAAAAAAAGAGCATCCACAATCTCCAAATAAGTATCTCGGCTAAACGCTTGGATTTTGGCAGGGAACATTTTACCATTCTTTTGTTGAATGTACAAAAACTTCGGATATTCCTGAGAACCCCCAATATAGGCATCGTCCAAACCATCACCATTCACATCGCCAATAGCAAGGGCAGGTCCTTCAGTTGAATATTTTTGTTTCAATAATAAATCTCGGTTATAATCAACAAAATCATTTTCAATATGCTGAAAATCAATGACTTGATTAGTTATATCCGTAAATTGAGTTGAAATAACAGGTAGAATATACTTCCAAGTTTGATTGGCATTTCGATAATCCAAACCTAATAATTTGTCAGCTTTGGGCGATTTAATTACTTGCTTTTTATCATCATTCCAAACGATTACCAAAGAATCTATGGTGGCGTTTTGTCCTAAACCAAAATTTAATGTCAAATCAACCGAAGATTGAAAACCTCGATTTGGCATTTGTTGAAGCATCTGAAATTGCCCCTTTCGATAGATTTTCACCGTTGAACCAATACCATTCAAGTTCTTAGCTGTTCCCTTTAATTTCACCCTTAAATAGTGGTTTTTTAGCGTTTCATTTTGCTTGTTTCGATAAATAGAAACGGGAGCATCGTTATTGTTTACCACCAAATCCAAATCGCCATCATTATCCAGATCACCGTAGGCAGAGCCGTTAGAAAAACCAGGTTTATCTAATCCAAAACTTTCACTAACATTTTCAAAGTTCAACTTCCCTTTATTCCGAAAAGCATAGTTTGGAACGGGCGTTGATGGGGTTTTATCAATTAAATCTTTTGGGTTAAAATTGGGGTCTTGAATGGCTAATTGTTTGGTTTTATCGTCTCCTAAAAATGCCACATAATCTTGGTCAGTAAGGTCTTTATTGATACCATTTGCCACAAATACGTCTTTCTGTCCATCATTATCCATATCAAACATCAAAGCTCCCCACGACCAATCCGTTGCGTGAACACCCGCCATTTGTGCACATTCCGAAAAAGTATTATCCCCATTATTTACGTGCAGCATATTGCGAGTAGTCTGGTAGTGATAACCTTGTTTCACCTTAAATTCGTTGAAATCGTAGCTATCGAAAGTAGTGGTTTTTTTCAGCCTTTCATCGCCTTCGGGAAGCATATCCGTTACGAAAATATCTAAGTTTCCGTCGTTGTTTATGTCCGCAATATCAGCCCCCATCGACGACAAACTAATGTGTGGCATTTCATTTACTAAGTCCTCCTTAAACGTCCCATCTTTTTGATTAATATACAAATAATCACGTTCATAAAAGTCATTTGAAATGTAAATATCTAACCAATTATCATTATTGACATCACCAATCGTAATCCCCAAACCAAAGCCGATCAAACTCCCATAAATCCCAGCCTTTTCAGAAACATCCGCAAAATGCCCATCATCATTTCTGAACAGTTTATCCCCGCCCAATTTATCTCGCACGTTTCTCAAATTGGCGAAACCCAACCTGTCCATTGGCGTAAAACTATTATTGAGCGAATACATATCCAAATCACCATCACGGTCATAATCAAAAAAGGCAGCGTGCGTTGAAAATCCACCATCTTCTAAGCCATATTCTTTGGCTTTTTCGCTAAAGGTTACCTTACCATTTTTTACGCCATTATTAATGTACAATTGATTTCCACGTTCGTCTCTACTACCCGAATTACACACATAAATATCTAAAAAACCGTCTCCATTCACATCAGCGAAAGTTACGCCCGTACTCCAAAATTTCTTTCCGATAATTCCTACTTGCTTTGTAATATCCTCAAACTTCATGGATTCGCCATTCTTGTTGCCTTTGTTAAGGTATAATTTGTTTCCTTCAAAATTAGAAGTTAGGAAAATATCGGCAAAACCATCGTTGTTGATATCGCCAATGGCAACGCCACCACCATTATAAAAATTACGGTATCTAAAAATATTAAAATTATCTTTTTCGAGACTTTTATTGACAAAATCCACTCCTGTTTCAGAAGCTGAAAGTTCTTCAAAAAGGGTATCCGTGTTTTTTTGATTACAGGAAACCGCCAAAAATCCAATAAGCAAAAGGGTTAATTTTTTCATTTGTAATTATAAAATGGTTGTTTTTTATCTTAAAAATTTAAACGCTTGGACTTTTCCCTCACAAACGCCCACCAAAACCTTTTCTCCCACTCGCTTCACCGAACGCACATCACCTCGTATATATATGCCTGACTGCTGAGGAGAAAGGCTTTCAAATTTAAAATTTCCTTTGTTCACAAACATCAATCCCGTGTTGGCATCAACCTTGCCGATTCTTAATCTGAACTTGCTATTATTACCCATCAGAAGAAGATCTTTTTTCCCATCATGATTAAAATCCTCAGCCAAAATTGCGTAAATAGGGGAATTTTGAGCCATCAGCGGTAATTCATGAACAATAAATTCCCCTTTTTTATTCTCTAAAATCATGGATTTAAGGTTTTTAATTTCCTTTTTATTAGCTTTTTCTAAGGTGTTTGCATCAAAAAAATCCGTCATGGTTGCTTCCGAAAAGGTCTGATAATTTGGAAATTTCTTTTTCAAAATGGGCATTTGTTCCGCTACTTCGTCCCGTGAATAACAAGGATAAGATTTACCTTGAATGTAATAACTCATAAAGAAATCAGTCGTTCCGTTTTGGTCAAAATCGTCATAAATCAAAGAAGCGGGTTCGCTTTCTGATGCTTTTATTTGGGTATTTATGCCAAGATTTCCTAAAATCAAATCTTGGTCACCATCATTATCTAAATCAGCATTTTCAACAGTATTATAACATCCTGATAGATTTAAAAGTTGTTGAGATGCTGGTTTTGAAATTTTACCTTTATCATTTTTTAAAATCATCGGAGCCATCCACTCTCCTACTACAATAATTTCTGAGTATTTATCACCATCCAAATCCATAACGGTTGCATCGGTTACTAGACCTAAATCTCCCAGCGGTATTTTCTTAAAATGGGCTTTTCCATCATTTTGATAGAGAATACTTTGTTCTGAAAACGGAAAATTATTGGGTTTAATGTGTCCTCCTACGAAAATATCCATGTCTCCGTCACGGTCAAAATCAAGACTTTTTACGCATAAACTATTAATTCTCAATCCTTTCCATTATTTTTGCATTCCCAAAATCGAAGCAAATGGTACTTTCGAGATTGGTTCATCATTAATGTACCAAACCAATGAATCAAAAAATCAGAATTAAATTGAAGTCATTTGACCACACATTGGTGGACAAATCGGCTGAGAAAATCGTTAAGGCGGTAATCGCTACGGGTGCAGTAGTTTCAGGACCAATTCCTTTGCCTACTAAAGTGGAAAAATTCACAGTTTTACGTTCCCCACACGTGAACAAAAAAGCTCGTGAGCAATTCCAATTATGTACTTACAAGCGTCTAATCGACATTTTTTCATCATCTCCTAAAACAGTTGATGCGTTGATGAAATTAGAATTGCCTTCGGGTGTTGATGTTGAAATCAAGGTGTAATTTTTAGTAAAAAAGAAAAGGAAAAAGGTAGAAAAGGAGACAGTAAACAAATTACTTAACCTTTATTACCCTTTTCCCTTTTTTACGTCTCTCTCTCTCTCTTTTCCCTTCCTACTTTACTTCATCTTATACGCAGGGTGCGTTCTCATATATTCATCAAAAGAAAATTTACCCGAACCGATTATCCAAAAAGTTATTAACAACGCAAACACAATCAACGATAACCAAAGTTCTGAATTAACGAACGTAAAACCGTTACGAATGTTCGTAAAAAAAACCGCTACAAACAAAATTGGGGCTTGAAATGCCGATGCCAAGCGAGTTAAACAGCCCAGCGAAATCAATAACCCACCCACCAAATGTGCAAATGCTACATAATGCACAGCCACATATGAGAAGGCGTTAAAGTGCAAACCCTCCGTGAGAACCGACAATTGGGTAGTATCCCCAATAAAACTCATTCCTTTGTAAATCAGTAAAAGAACTAATCCGATTCTCACGATGTCGAGCCAAGCTGGATGATGCGAGTCACCCCAATGTTCAATGCGTTCGATTGATGTCATGGTAATTGTTACGTTTTAGTTGAATTTCTTAATGAATTTAACGGATAAATATTACATTGCCAAGAGAACGTTGTACTTTTTTGCGAGAAATGGAGTTAAGATGTAGACTGCGACATAACTTATTAGAATTAAAATTCAGTAATTCAGCTCAACTTCCCGAAAGTTTTAAATCCCTGACGGAGTTATTTCGGGAAGTTCCAATTTCAATAAGTTATGTCATTCTCTAATAACGACCTAAAAATACAGGATTGATTGAAATTGGTGTGCATGATGTGAAGAAATTGGTGTAAAAAAGGTAAATTTTCAATCCTTCTTCACCACCTTTCCAAGTAATTTTCTCCCATTTTCCATCTCAATTGATAATAAAAATACGCCATTATGAAAAGTTGAAATATCTAAATCGACCTGATTTAATCCTTGATTTAAGTAAATATTTTCGTTTTTTAAAACTTGTCCGTTGGGATTTACAAACTTGAAAATACTCGACTGATCAGCCGTTGAATAGATTTCTACCTTAAATTTACCATTATTTGGGTTTGGATAAACTGTAAAAATACCGCCGTCAAATTGATTGTTGCTTAAAGGTGCCTGATTACTGCAAATTTCAAGATTCCAACTGTTGATGACTCCGCCATCTTGATTGGCTTTGTCAAATACTCTCAATGTCCAGATTCCTTGAGACGATTGTCCGTTAAATGCTGCTAAAGGTTGGAGCGGAATCACTCGTCCGGATACTGATGGCACCGAAGCACCACATGTTAATGCTAAAGTAGAAGCATCATCGAACGAGGCCACTGCATTTTGAAATCCAGAAACAGTAGCACTGCATTGATTCGTGAATAATTGAACAATTGTTCCGGCAGGACTAATTAATGAAACAGTCAAATCATTAATCCAAGTGTGTGAAATGTTAAGCGTTACATTTACATCGTTAATAACTACGTTTTGAGTATTTGGAATCGTTAATGTTGAATCAACAGTTGGAGTTCCTGTTGCCGATATTGTTAGAGGAACATTCACAGAATTCGAAATGCCACAGAAACTTGTTGAAAACTTAAATGGTGCAGAAAACGATCCAACACATTCGCCGTTTCTAGCCGCTACTCTCCAAAAATAATCTGTTGCGTTTTGAGCACTTGCAAATGAAAATGAGTTAGTAGATATGGTTTGATTTACCAACAACGTGGCAAAAGTGTTTGAGTTAGATACCTGCACAACATATTGTGTAATACCAACATTTGTATTCCAATTCAAGGCAATATTTGATGGCGCTATTACGGCTAAATTAGTTGGCGTTGTCAATGTTGGAATTGGAAATGCTCCTGTTACTTGAAGATATAAATTTAATGTTTTAGTAATTGTACCAGAGGTTGAGGTTACTACCATCGAATAGAGTCCAGCAACAGCCGATCCTAAATTATTTAATGTTAGGGTTACAGAACCTGTAGTTGAAATTGTACTAGGTGAAAAAACTGCTGTTGAGCCTGCAGGATTTCCTGAAATACTAAATGTCGTTGCTCCAGCAAATCCCCCAAATGCAGTATAATTAATTGGAAATGAAACATTTGTTGCTCCACAAGAAAGTTTGTTTTGTTCACCCGCAATTCCAGAAAAAGCGATTCCTTGTGTTGGCGTTGCAACAGTTATAGTAAAATTAGAATCAGAAACATCATAAAAAATATTGTTGTTTCCCATTACCATTATTCTATTGTTGGCACCCGCGTTGTTGGGTACTAAAATAGTTTCAGAACCATCGTTTGGAACTCTGCTAGCCAAAAGAATTGGAAAGCTGTTTCCGCCGTTTGTGGACATAAACACATCAACAAAAGGGGTATTGATGCCGTTTGCTGTAGTTCCCGCAACATCCCAGGTAATATTTTGATTGCTTCCAGCCGCCCACGAAACTGCCGTGTTTGGAGTTAAAATTGTAAATGGAGCTGTTCCAGCAAAAGTTACGGTCATATTCGCTCTATTGGTTTGTCCACCAAGTCCTGCTGGAGAGTTGTCTCTTACTGTTAAGGAAAAATTCATAGTTCGAGCAATAGAGGGAAGCACTTCCCAAATTGACGGAATATTGTTTAATACATCTGTCAAACGTGGCATATAACGATTTGGCGAACTTGATGGTGTCCTTGATCTAAAGTTAGGTCCTAAATTTGTTGGATCTGTTGGTTGAATGGCGTTAATAGTAGTATTGGTTTGCTCCCAACAATAAGTCAATGTGTTTGGATTATTGGCGTCGGTAGCATTTCCTATCAAAACAAAAGGAGTTGAAACTGGTATAGTATAATTGAGTAAGGTTTGAATTACCGGCGCAGCATTATTATTCGGAACATTTGCAGAACAGTTTGCGCTGCCGGCAACCAATGCGTCTATCTGAGCCATACTCACTGCATGAAAGTGGTCATCAGAATTGGCTTGAACATCTAACGGAGCACAAATTCCAGCATAAGCCATAATTGTAGTACCACTTCCTGGTTCCACTGCCGTTGAAGCTGATCTGTTTCCGCCAGCACAATTTCCTGTATCGCCGTTAAATGTATGCGTTGCCCCAAACTGATGTCCGATTTCGTGTGCAACATAATCTATATTAAAAGGGTCATTAACCGGAGAATTAGATCCTGTAACACCCCGTGCTTTTTGGGTGTCGTTGCAAACGGATCCGAGAGAAGCTACGCCTCCGCCTCCGGTCGAAAAGATGTGTCCAATATCAAAACCTGCACTTCCAATTATAGAAGTTATAGCGGCTTGATTTTCATTCAATAATGCCCCAGCACTTGTATTAGAAAAATTGTCTGTTCCGATTGAGATTAAGACGCTATTATTAGGAATAAGCTCCATTGTTATGGCACAATCTCTTTCAAAAAGTCCGTTTACACGCGTCATTGTAACGACCATTGCAGCCAAAACAGCGGCTCTTTTTGCGGCATCAGTACCGCCTGAAACGCCTGCCTGATTAATATGAAAATTGGAATATTCTATGGTCGTTGAAATGGCCAGCCTGTATTTTCTAAAAAGGCTATTATTGGCTTGAACTTGATTAAAAATGCCGTCATTTTGGATTCTTAAAGATGCTCCTTCATCTTTATTATCGCATGAAAAAGTATTAGGGCTTTTGACTTGACTTTTAAAATAAACAATATAATTATTTAAGTCTTTTGTAAGAGGGTCGATATATGTTGTTTCATGTTTGCCAGACAAAAGCATAGTATGCAAACCAAAAACAGTAGTCGAAAATCTAATGACCGCAGTCGGATCATCTATCCCAACGCCAACGTATGAAACAATTTCCGAATAACGAGCAGCCAGATCGGGATGCATAATTTGTGCTTTATAAACTTTATACCTGCTTAAAGTTCCAGTTGCATCTGGAAAGCTGATTTCGATACCGTTTTGCTTTGTCAAATCATCTCTTGAAGGCGCATTTACCAATTTTGACAGAAGCAAATCAAAGTTCAAACTAAAAACTTCAAACGACTTGGGCAATGCCGTTCTTTCTGTTTTTGGTAATTGATCAACAGTATTTAAACTAATTCGAGTCCAATATTCATTGTTTTGTGCCGCAACTGTTGAGAACAAGCATCCAATAAAAATTATATTTAGTAATAAATTTTTCATAATTATTAATTTAATTCCCAAATTTACACAAATTTTGTAAACAATGTAGTAATTTATAATTATTTTAAAAAATCTTAAAACTACACAACAATACATTGCTTAAAAAATTGCATTTACGAAGCATTGCGTAAATTTGCAAAACAAAACTAAAAAATGACCATTTCAGAAATAGACCAAAAATATCTTTGGCATCCTTACACACAACATAAAACGGCAAAACCCGCTATTGCAATTGTTCGAGGACAAGGTGCATTGCTTTGGGACGAAAACGGAAATGAATTTATTGACGGAATCGCTTCGTGGTGGGTCAACCCGTTTGGACATTCCAACGCCTTTATTGCAGCAGCAATTTTTAAACAACTCACTACTTTAGAACATGTACTTTTTGGGGGTTTTACACACACACCTGCGGCGAAATTGGCAGAGAAATTAATGGAAATTCTACCTAAAAATCAAAAAAAAATATTTTTTTCAGATAACGGATCTACCGCTGTTGAAGTTGCTCTGAAAGTATCGATGCAGTTTTATCACAATCAAAATATTAAAAAAACCAAATTTATCGCTTTTGAAGATGCTTTTCACGGCGACACTTTTGGGGCGATGGCATCAAGCGGTATTTCATTTTTTACAGAAGCCTTTAAAGGTTCATTAATTAATGTTGAACGCATTCCGGTTCCTTTCGCAGCAAATGAGGACCATGTGCTTTCTTTACTTCAGGAATTGGTTGAAACCAATGATTATGCAGCTTTTATATTTGAACCACTTGTTCAAGGAGCGGCAGGAATGATTATGTATGAAGCTGCTGTTTTGGATAAAATGATTGCAATTTGCAGGAAAAATAACGTTTTAACTATTGCCGACGAAGTAATGACAGGCTTTGGAAAAACGGGCAAAACTTTTGCAACCGATTATTTAACTGAAAAACCCGATATAATGTGCTTATCAAAAGCACTCACCGGAGGCACAATCCCGATGGCGATTACTACGTTTACTAAAGAAATTTTTGACGCTTTTTATGATAATGATCTCAATAAAGCATTGTTTCACGGTCATACTTTTACGGCAAATCCAACAGGTTGTGCAGCAGCATTGGCAAGTTTAACGCTACTTGAAACTGAGGAAACCAAAAATAATATTGTTCGCATCAACAATAGTCATCTGGATTTTCAGAATTATATAAAAAATCATAAAAAAGTAAAAACCACCCGAGTTTTGGGTGTGATTTTTGCACTTGAAATCAAAACTGAGGGTAAGGCGGAATATTATGGTAGTTTACGAAATAAGTTATACGCTTTTTTTATAGAAAATGGCATAATTTTGCGACCAATTGGCAATGTAATTTATATTTTGCCTCCTTATATCATTTTAGAATCGCAGTTGCAAAAAATTTATAAAATTGTTGAAGCCGCTTTAGAAATTGCATAAAAACACCTGTAAATTGCCTGAAAAAATTGCCATAACTTCTATTTCGTCAATTTCTGCACTCGGAAATAATTCTGAAAGTGTCTGGAAAAACTATCTCAGTGAAACACATTTTTTGGAAACAAAAATCTTTAATCATCAAGAAAAATTTGTTGCGTCATTAAGTTCAGACTCAAAATTGGTTATTGCAGCTCTAAAAAAATCGGACAACAAATATAAATCTTTAGACAATTCTGTTTTGTTTGCCATTTTTGCTTCGCGTGAAGCTGTAAAAAAAGCAGGTTGGGAAAAAGGAGATAATTTTGGTATAAATTTAGGTTCTTCCCGCGGAGCAACATCGTTATTTGAAAAATATTATTCTGAATTTATTTCAACAGGAACTACTGCAACTTTATCATCGCCTACAACAACTTTGGGCAATATTGCATCGTGGGTTGCTCATGATTTGCAATCTGATGGTCCCGAAATTTCGCATTCCATAACATGCTCAACTGCTTTGCATGCACTTTTGAACGGAATTGCGTGGCTGAAGGCTGGAATGTCAGAAAAATTTCTGGTGGGTGGCAGTGAAGCACCGCTAACCGATTTTACGATTGCTCAAATGGTTGCACTCAAAATTTATGCTTCCGAAAACTTGACTTTTCCCTGTCGCACACTTGATTTAGAAAAAAAACGAAATTCATTAGTGCTTGGTGAAGGGGCAGCAGTTTGCACTTTAGAACGTGGAAATCCAAAAAATTCTCTGGCTTTTATTGCTGGAATTGGTTATGCAACAGAAATTTTAGAACACAATATTTCTATTTCTACTGAAGCCAATTGTTTTCAAAAATCAATGAGAATGGCATTGCAAAACAATAATATATCGGATGTGGACATTGTAGTTTTGCATGCTCCAGGCACAATAAAAGGCGATTTATCCGAAATTAAAGCGATAGAAAATGTTTTTGGAAATCACAAACCGCTTTTAACTTCAAATAAATGGAAAATAGGACACACTTTTGGTGCATCGGGAATGTTGAGTGTTGAAATGGCAATTTTGATGATGCAAAACAATCATTTTATTGGCGTACCATTTTTACAGCAGCAAATCAACACAAAGCCTATTCGGAAAATATTAGTAAATGCTGTTGGTTTCGGAGGGAATGCGGTCAGTATATTACTTTCTAAAGAATAATTATTTAAGAATTTTCTGATTCCAGCGCTTTCATTTTTTCATAAACCATCGCACTTTCAAAACCTTTTCGCAACAAATAATCACAAAATTTCTTTCTTTTTTTGATTCTGCTGGGTTCTCGCATAAGTTCCCATTGATGTTCTGAAAGTTTTTCGAAAGTTGTCCAGTATTCTTCTAAACTAATCTGCTTTAAAGCAGTTTCGATATTATATTTGGAGATTCGACGTGCTTTAAGTTCGTTAATAATTCTAATTTTGCCCCAAAATTTAATGCGGTGTTTGCCTCGTGCGAAACTACATGCATAACGCTCTTCATTCAGAAAATCATTGTCAATTAAATGTACAACAATTAGGTCTACTGCCTGCGGAATCATATGCATTTCGTAAAGTTTTTTTGTAATATCGGCGTGACATCGCTCTTGATAACTGCAAAAATACTCAAGTTTAACGGTGGCTTCCTGAACGGTAAATGTTTGTTGCATAGTATTTCAATTTTTGATTTCTTTATAAAAATCAGAAAATTATTAATTATCAGTTGCAAACCATTCGGCAAAAGAAGTGTCAGTTTCTTGAAGTTTAAGTCCAAATAATTGAACGGCAGAAGGCAATCTTTTTTGAATTCTGGCAGCAAAATCAATTACCATATTTTCGCTGGTAGGCTGATAGTCAACTACAATTACGTGGTGACCTTTATTGATTAATTCATTTGCAAGTTCTAAATGTGGTGTTGTGCCATTAAAAACGGTTGCATGGTCAAACTGATCTACAATTTCTTCCTTCACGATTTTTTTCAAATCTGTAAAGTCTATTACCATACCAAATTTTACATTATTGCGATCTAAAATCGGGATTCCAATGACGGTAACAGATAATTTATAGCTATGACCGTGAACATTTTTGCATTTTCCGTCGTAGCCATAAAGTGCGTGACCGGTTTCAAATCCAAATTGTTTTGTAATTCTAATTTTGCTCATAAAACGAAATGTTGAAATGCAAATTTAGGAAAGTGAAACTAAATTACCCATAAAAATTAGAAAACATATTCAAATTTCGTACTTTCGTACAAAAGATTAAATGATTAGAAAATTAGTTTTTGGAGATATTCATGGAGGTTTTAAAGCATTGGTTGAAGTTTTTGAAAAAGCAAAAATCACAACAGCCGATCATCTTATTTTTTTGGGCGATTATGTTGATGGCTGGAGTCAGTCGCCCGAAGTTTTAGATTTTTTAATTGCTATAAATCAAACCCACAATTGTACATTTATTCGTGGAAACCACGATCAGTTGTTTTTGGACTACATTGAAGGAAATAAAGAGAATTTTGATTTAAAAACGTGGCTTTATCACGGTGGCGAAGCAACAATAAACGCTTACAAATTTGTATCTGAAGAAAAAATCAGTCAACATGTTTTGTTTTTAAAAGCTTTAAAAAATTATTATATTGATGCTGAAAACCGACTTTTTGTTCATGCTGGGTTCACGAACCTGAGCGGTGTTGAATATGAATATTTTCCAAAGCTGTTTTACTGGGAACGCACGCTGTGGGAAACCGCCTGCGCATTAGACAAATCGCTTGAAACGTCGCATGTTTATTATCCAAAACGCCTCACATTATACAAAGAAATCTATATTGGTCACACTCCGGTAACGAAAATCAAAGCAACAATTCCAGTTCAAATGGCCAATGTTTGGAATGTAGATACTGGCGCAGCTTTTAAAGGGTTTTTGACAGTTTTAGATGTTGAAACCAAAGTTTTTTGGCAAAGTAGCAGTCTGTCAGCATTATATCCAAATGAAAACGGAAGGAATTAGTAAAATTAATAAAAAAAAGTACCCCTTATTTTTTATTGTTTATTTCATCACATTCCTATTTTTAATGTTTTTAAGCTTTTATTTTTAGGATATAATTGTAAAGACATTCTATGAAAATCGAAAAACGTTGGGTCATTTCTTTTATTTTAATTTCGATAATTCCGTTAAGGGTTTCTGAAGCATCAGAACATTTAGGATTGGATTTATCGCAGCATAACGAGACTTTATAATATTACAAAAAAAAGATTAGATTATCAGACTTAAAGTTTTAAACCGTTACCGTAAGCCTAAAGAATAATTTATTTAGTTTTACACACTTGTACTTTTTGCTTACATCTATTTTTTAAAAAAAATTATGAAATTAAAAGTTAAGCTTCCAGTATTGTTTATTTGCTTTGATCGCTGCTGTTGCACTTAAAAATCAATACTGATATAATGGTTAGTTTTGAAATCAGATTGATAAATTTCCGAAGTTAAGGTAAAATCTAAATGCATAAATAATTTTTATGGTTAGGATAATAAATATAAATAAAAATATATGAATTAAAGGTTTATTTTTGCACCGTTAACCTAAAAAAAAATTTAAGATGTTGAGAAAATTAATCAGGATTTCCGTACTTGCAATAGTAGTGCAAACTTTTATTGGTTGTAATTCGAATAGCAAAAATAAAATTCCAGCTGCAGCGCCTCAGCAAGAGACTTTTACACACGATCACGTAATGACCAAAGCAGAGCAAGACGCATTGACGCCCGACCAAGTGTTGCAAGAATTTATAAATGGTAATGAACGTTTTAATTCCGGCACAGTTACGCAACGTGAGCATTCGGAAGAAATTCGAAAAGCAGCAACTGGAGGTCAGTTTCCAAAAGCAATGGTTCTGAGTTGTTTGGACAGCAGAGTGCCGGTTGAAGATGTGTTTGACCAAGGTATTGGAGACGTTTTTGTAGGGCGAGTTGCCGGAAACTTTGTGAACACCGATCTTTTGGGGAGCATGGAATTTGCATGTAAAGTTGCAGGTGCAAAACTTATTTTAGTAATGGGTCACCAGCATTGTGGTGCAGTTAAAGGAGCGATAGACGATGTGCAATTAGGCAACATCACATCAATGCTTGCTAATATAAAGCCTGCTGTAGCAATGAGCAAAAATTATGAAGGCGAAAAATCTTCAAAGAATGAAGCTTTTGTAAAGTTAGTAGCTCAAAATAACATCAAAAATACAATAGTTCAAATCAGAGCTAAAAGTGAAATCCTAAAAGAAATGGAAGCTAAAGGTGAAATAAAAATAGTTGGGGCATTTTATACTTTACGAACCGGAAAATTAGAATTTGTTGACTAACATTTTATAACTATATAAACTTACAAAAATGAATTTTAATTTACTTTTAGAGAATTTAACCAATCCGGCTTTATTGTTTTTTGTGCTTGGTATCATCGCCGTTTCTGTAAAAAGCGATTTGGAAATTCCGGATAACTCGTCAAAATTTATTTCGTTATATTTATTATTCTCAATTGGGTTTAAAGGCGGGCAGGAGCTGTCTCACGAAACATTAACAAGCGAAATTGGCTTTTCGATGCTATTTGGAATATTCATTTCGGCAATAATACCGATTTATACTTTTTTTATCCTTAAACGAAAACTGAACATTTTTGATGCAGGCGCTATTGCTGCAGCTTATGGTTCTGTTAGTGCAGTTACATTTGTTACAGCGGTATCCTATTTAGAAAGTCAGCAAATGAATCTTCACGGACACATGGTGGCCATAATGGCACTTATGGAATCGCCAGCTATTATCATAGGATTGGTATTGATTTCTTTGTTTAATAAGGAAAAATCTTCAACTAAAATTAAAATTCCATCGGTTATAAAACATTCCTTAACAAACGGAAGTGTATTATTAATTTTGGGAAGTTTAGTAATAGGTTTTATAGCAAATGCAAAGCAAGCCGAAGGTATTAAACCATTTACCAACGATTTGTTTAAAGGATTTCTTGCCATTTTTCTTTTAGACATGGGCATCACCAGTGGCAGAAAACTAAAGGCGTTCTTTTCATTCGGATTATTTCCAGTCGTGTTTGCGGTGATTGTTCCGTTAATAAACGGATGCTTATTTGCATTATTGAGTTCATTTGTTACTGCAGACGTAACGAACAGATTTATATTTGCCGTTTTGGCCGCTAGTGCTTCATATATTGCCGTGCCTGCTGCCATGAAGATAACTGTTCCGCAGGCCAATCCTGGATTGTATCTGCCGATGGCACTCGCTGTAACTTTTCCAGTAAACATCACAATCGGAATGCCTTTGTATTTTTTTATAGTTCAAAATTTTTAAATGTATGGTGTAAATTTATACAACAATCTGTTTGTTAGGTTTCTGTTTTTGATTGCCATTTTCAATGATAATAAACTTGTTTGTTTTAAAGTTCCTTTTTACAGGAAACCTTCTGACTACAGATTTCTCATAATATTTATGCCATTTATAAAACATCGTAACTTGGATGCGCAGTTTTGTGGCTAATTTGCAATAATGGAATTTTCAGTATTTAATTCACCATTTATATTTTAACTTCCGTCTGAATTAGTATATCCATTTTCACAAAAATTGATTGTCAGATTGAATTTGCTGATCAATTTGAAATATGAATTACTTATTTTGGCTTACAATTTTTACCTAATTTAAACTAAAACCCACTTTCAAACGTTCTAATTCACTCAGCAATTCATTTGAAATTTTTACTTTTAGTTTTCTGCTTGGCATAGAAATTTTTGTGATTGTTTTGAGTTCTTCTACTTCGGTTTCAATATTTATGGGTGCAGTCGAAAGTGCTTCTTCTTCAGGAGCATCATCAGAAATGGATTCTGAAATTTCATTTTCAACAATGAAAGCAACTGTTTTTTTGAATATTTCGGTTTCTAAAATTTCAAAAACCACAGCATTTTCGCCTCTATTTTGCTGAAAAACCAAAATTAAATCGTGTATTAAGTCTGTTTTAATGTCTTTTATGTTCAGATTAATTATTAATTTTTTAGCAAAACTTGGCAAAACATCCTGCAAATATTGCACCGTCATAAACTGCAATTTTGGATCGCTCTTTTTGCCCGTTTCCTTGTCTGTCCAGCCTTCTTTAACCAGAACTTTTATAAAAGTAAAGTTATTCTGAATTAAAAAATGTCGAAATTTAAGATATTCTTCTCCAAAAATTTTAAATTCATAACTTTCATCATAGCCCTCGAGGGTAAACAATGCCCAGCCTTTTCCGTTTTTGGCAATTCGGTGTTGCACGTTACTGATTATGCCACCAAAAGATAGATTTTTGTTAACCTGAGTGCTCAAATCTCTTAAAGTTTCAAGTTTCGAGTTACAGAAGTTTTGCATTTCAAATTTAAAATCGTCAAGCGGATGTCCTGAAATATAAATGCCAACCACTTCTTTTTCTTTAGCAAGTTTTTCCATCGTATTCCAGTCATCACAAGGCGGCACAATGGGTTCAGCAATCTGAACATCGCTTGCTTCGCCAAATAAACTCACTTGCGATGAATTTTCGTTTTCCTGAAATTTGGCTCCATACCGCATTGCTTTTTCATAAAATGTAATGCCATCGTTTTCAATATGAAAATATTGTGCTCGGCTAACTCCCGAAAACGAATCAAAACCACCAGCATAAGCCAGACTTTCAAAAGCTTTTTTGTTAGCAGCTTTTAGGTCAATTCGTTTGGCCAGATCAAAAATTGATTTGTATTTTCCGTTTTTTCTACTGTTCACAATTGTTTGCACAGCAGCATTTCCCACACCTTTAACGGCTCCGATACCAAAACGAATCGCATAATTATTGTTTACCGTAAATTTATAGACACTTTCGTTTACATCGGGACCTAAAACTTTTAATCCCATGCGTTTACATTCTTCCATAAAAAATGAAACTTGCTTAATGTCATTCATATTATTGCTCAAAACTGCTGCCATATATTCAGCTGGATAATTGGCTTTTAAAAATGCAGTCTGATAGGCAATCCAGGCATAACAGGTAGAGTGCGATTTGTTAAACGCATATTCGGCAAAGGCTTCCCAGTCTTTCCAGATTTTTTCTAATTTTTCTTCCGCATGTCCGTTTGATGCAGCTTGTGCAATGAATTTTGGCTTCATTTTATCCAAAACATCACGCTGTTTTTTTCCCATTGCTTTTCTCAAAACGTCGGCATCACCTTTAGAAAAATCGGCTAGTTTTTGCGACAAAAGCATTACCTGTTCTTGATAGACCGTGATGCCGTAAGTGTCTTTTAATAAATCTTCACAGACATCGAGGTCATATTCTATTGGTTCTTCTCCATTTTTTCGTCTTATAAAACTCGGAATATATGCGATGGGTCCTGGACGATAAAGAGCGTTCATGGCAATCAAATCATTAAAAACCGTTGGCTTTAATTCTTTCATATATTTTTGCATTCCAGCGCTTTCATACTGAAAAATCCCTACAGTTTCCCCTTTTTGAAAAAGTTCATAGGTTTTCGAATCGTCAATTGGAAATTCGTCTGGGTTCAAATCAATGTTACTGCGGTATTTTACTAATTTTACGGTATCTTTTATTAAAGTCAACGTTTTTAAACCCAAGAAATCCATTTTTAATAAACCCGCACTTTCAACCACTGAATTGTCAAATTGCGTTACATACAAATCTTCGTCTTTTGCGTAGGCAATTGGAACGAAATTGGTAATGTCGCTTGGCGTAATAATCACTCCACATGCGTGAACTCCGGTGTTTCTGAGGTTTCCCTCCAATATTTTTGCTTGTTGAATTGTGTTTCCACTTAAATCGTCTTCTTTTGAAATGCCAATTAATTCTTTGATTTTTTCGAAATCTTCAGGACGAAGAATTTTTTTGATTTCGGCTTCAGAGTCTTTTAAAAAGCGAGATAAACTCCATTTTGCAGGAATCAAATTTGGAATCAATTTGGCTATTTTATCGGCCTCAAAGAGCGGCAAATCCAAAACCCTTGCGGTGTCGCGAATTGCCGATTTTGCTGCCATTGTTCCGTAAGTAATGATTTGGGCAACTTGCTTTTTGCCGTATTTTTGAATCACATAATCCATGACTTTACTTCGACCTTCATCATCAAAATCTATGTCAATATCAGGAAGTGAAACCCGGTCCGGATTTAAAAATCTCTCGAAAAGCAAATTATAAAGCAAAGGGTCGATATTGGTAATTCCGAGACAATATGCCACCACCGAGCCAGCAGCAGAACCTCGACCCGGACCAACCGAAACGTCCATTTTGCGGGCCTCGGCAATAAAATCCTGCACAATCAAAAAATAACCAGGATAGCCAGAATTTGATATGGTGAGCAATTCAAAATCCAAACGTTCCTGAATTTCTTCTGTAATTTCCGGATAACGTTTTTTGGCACCTTCAAAAGTGAGGTGTTTCAAAAAAGCATTTTCGCCACGTTTTCCGCCATCCTGCTCGTCTTGAGAAATCAAAAAGGCAGGTGGAATTTCAAACTTTGGAAGCAAAACTTCACGAGCCAAATTATAGAATTCAATTTTGTCTACAATTTCCTGAATGTTAGCAATTGCATCGGGCAAATCATTAAAAAGTTGCTTCATTTCGTTGGCCGTCTTGAAAAAATATTCTTGATTGGGCAATCCAAATCGATAGCCGCGACCACGTCCAATTGGTGTAGATTGTTTTACACCATCACGCACGCAAAGCAAAATATCGTGCGCATTGGCATTGTTTTTATCTATATAAAAGGTGTTGTTTGTAGCAATAATTTTAACATCGTGTTTTTTTGCCAAAGCAGTCAGAGCCTCGTTTGCACGATTTTCGTCTTCCTGATTGTGACGCATAACTTCGATATAAAAGTCATTTTGAAATTCTTTTTTCCACCAGAGCAGTGCTTCTTCGGCTTGATTTTCGCCAAGATTTAAGATTTTATTTGGAATTTCGCCATATAAATTTCCCGACAAAACGATTAAATCATCTTTATAAGTTTCAATAATTTGTCTGTCAATTCGTGGCACGTAATAAAACCCTTCAGTATTGGCAATTGAGGACATTTTTACTAAATTGTGATAGCCTTTTTTATTTTTTGCTAAAAACACAATTTGATATCCGTTGTCTTTTCTGGTTCTGTCTTTGTGGTCTTCACATACAAAAAATTCACATCCAACAATTGGTTTCATGGTAACCTCCGATGGAATTTCACCTTTTTCAATTGCTTCTTTATTTTTAGAAACGGCAATTTTGTTGTGAATTAAAATTTCATGAACAAAATGAAAAGCCCCCATCAAATTATTATAATCGGTAATGGCAACTGCAGGCATTTTTTGTGAAGCAGCTGCTTTTACGAGTGCTGCAACCGAAATTGTGGATTGCAAAACCGAAAATTGAGAATGATTGTGAAGGTGTACAAAATTGGTATCCACCAAAATTTGTTTGTTGTCTGTCAGTTCTTTTTTTGAAATTGGAGCAACGATTTTGTCGCCTAATTTTTGTCGAATTTGCTCGGAAGCTTCTTTCAAGCTGCTGTATTGCAAGCCAATAAGCTGAATTTCTCTCGGATTTCTGAGCTGAAAATCTTCAAAATATTCTTGTTGAACTTCCAAATCTTTTGTCGTAAAAATTTCGGTTCGAATCAATTCTAAAAAACAACGAGAAGTAACTTCAACGTCTGCAATAGCGTTATGCGCTTCAGTAAAAGGGCTGTCGAACAAATATTGATGCAACTCAGTCAGGGTTGGCAATTTAAATCTTCCGCCTTTTCCGCCAGATAGTTTCAATAATGACGCTGTAACTTCGGTGCACGTATCTAAAACTGGCAGCTGATTCATTTTGGACTGCATACCTAATCGATGAAATTCGCAACCCAAAATATTAAGGTCAAATTTCAAATTATGCCCTACAATAAATTTTGTTTTTGATAAAACAATATTAAATTTTTCTAAAATCTCCGATAATGGGAAACCTTTAAGTTGAGCCAGTTCAGTTGAAATACCATGAATTTTCTCTGAATCATATGGAATATTGTAACCTTCGGGGTGAACTAAAAAATCTTGATGTTCAACAATTTTTCCCATACTGTCATGCAGTTGCCAGGCAATTTGCACGCATCTTGGCCAATTGTCGGTGTCGGTTACAGGTGCATCCCAACGTTTTGGCAAACCAGTGGTTTCAGTATCAAATATTAAGAACATTTAGATTTTTGGTATTAGATTTTTGTATAATGGTTGCTTCAAAATTACATTTAATAGATTTGAAGAGCAATTTTAGTTATCAACAAATTTTTTTTTCTATAAAATCTAAATTCAAAATTGTGCTTTAGTTTTACTTATTTGTATTGAAAACTAATGTAAACAAAAAAATCCTGCCGAAGCAGGATCTGAATTTTAATTCTGTTAATTATTTTGGTAATACAACCGAATCAATAACGTGAATTACTCCATTTGAAGACTTAATGTCAACGGCAGTAATTATTGCTTTTTTACCGTTTTCATCCGTTAAAACAACATTTTTCCCTACAACAGTTCCTACTAATTTTCCACCTTGTACAGTAGTTAAGATTGCTGAACCTTTACCAGCTTTTATAGCAGCGATTACTGCTTTACTGTTAAGATTTCCAGCAACAACGTGATAGGTTAAAATTGCTTGTAATTTAGCTTTGTTTTCAGGCTTCAATAAAGATTTTAATGTTCCGGCCGGCAATTTCGCAAAGGCAGCATTTGTCGGTGCAAATACTGTGAACGGTCCCTTTCCGGATAATGTTGCTACAAGATCAGCGGCCTTAATTGCTGCTACAAGTGTTGTGTGGTCTTTTGATGCAATTGCATTTTCTACCACAGTTTTAGATTTTTGTGCAAACGCATTTGCCCCGAATGCAATAGTCAAAGCTAATGCTACAATTTTTAATGTTTTCATAAATTTATTGTTTAATAGATTATTTAAAATGTTAAACAAAATTAAGAAACTTATTTTATCATTTAATCATTTTAACAAACATTTGTAAGCTGTTCCAATTTTAAATGGCCATAGCATTTTTTTAATCCGTTTCTTAGGGGCAGCTCGCTGGTTTCTTTAATTTTATCTTTTATTTTTATTAAAAATTTGTTAAGCAGACCAGCATGTTTAGCAATACGGTATTTTTTTATTGGTTTCATACTATAAATTGCAAAATCAATTACAGATTTTTTTCAGTATTTAAGATTTTTACAAAAATGAATAATGAATGACAGCTTTTTTATCGGAATTTGTTTCAATCTAATTAACGTCGTAGCAATAGTCAATAGATAATGCTTTTGCACGAAAATTCAACAACATATTTTTGAGTTTCAAAATTTATATAGTTCTAATCTTTACATGTGCTTATTCATTGATAAGACTTGTTTGATAAGTTCAATAAATTCTAATTTCAAGTAATAATAGGAAGGTTAAAAAAAATAAAAAAAAATGTTTGTAAAAGATTATGAAAAATCTGTTACAAACATTTTTAATATTGTGTTTGGAATTATATCTTTAAGCAGCTTTTTCTAGGGCAACAAAATTGCACAGCACTCCTTTTTTGTCAAAAATCGGAAAGCCTTTGATGTGGCAGTTGTAGATATCGCCATTTTTTTTGTAATTCAAAACCCATTTCTCAAAAGGAACCTGAAGCATAACAGCTTCTCTAATTTCGGATGAGGTTTTTTTGCAGGTGGCTGCGCCCTGAAACATTTTAGGGTTTTGTCCAACAACTTCTTCACTCTTATAACCATTCATTTTTATCATGTTTTTAGACGAGAAGATAATGTTGAGGTTTGAATCTGTTACCAAAACAACCATATCGTTATCTAATTCTTTGTCAAAATCAAGATTAGAATTCCATTTAAAGGTTTTTTTAATACTTTTTAAAGATTGAGCATCAGATAAATTATTTGAAATACTTGCGAAATTTTGCATGTGGAAATCCCACGATAATAATGGCAAACAATTGGTATTTATAGATTTAAGGTAGTCAACTGCGGCGTTGTCGTAATCTGCTAATTCTTTCATTATATATGATTTGGACTACAAAATTAGATTTTTATAATTTCAAACCTAACATATTTAACTATATTTATGTAATTTTAACTTTTGTTGAAAGTAGCTAAAATTCTAGTTTTAGTTGCACTACGATTGTTTTTTTGACATTTGTGTTTAAATTTGATACAGAAATACCAAGCAATCGAACAGAATCTTTTAATTTTTCCTGAAACAAAAGTTCTTTTGATATTGCCAGCAAAATTGATTTTTCGGCAACAAAATAGGGCAGAGTCCTGCTTCGGGTTTGTATGGAAAAATTGCTGTATTTTATCTTTAAAGTTATGGTTTTTCCGGCTATTTTGTTTTTTTGAAGCCTACGTTCTAAAACGGTTGCTGTTTCTCGCAGTTTCTCAATCATAAAGATCTCGGAAGATAAATTTTCGTTAAAGGTGTTTTCTGCGGCAACAGATTTAGCCAGTCTATTGGATTTTACAACGCTATTGTGGATGCCTCTGACCACATGATAATAGAAAAACCCGGATTTACCAAAGTTTTTTTCGAGAAACTCTAATGATTTTAATTTTAAATCAGACCCAGAAAAAATGCCAAGCTGGTACATTTTTTCTGTAGTAACTTTTCCAACGCCATAAAATTTTCTAATCGGAAGGTTTTCTAAAAAAGGCAGAACTTCTTCAGGCAGCACTGTTTTCTGTCCATTGGGTTTGTTGAAATCTGAAGCTATTTTTGCTACAAACTTATTAACAGAAATTCCGGCAGAAGCAGTCAATCCGATTTCATAGAAAATTCTTTTTCTGATCTCCTGGGCAATTAATGTGGCACTCGGGTTTCCTTTTTTGTTTACTGTAACATCAAGATAGGCCTCGTCTAAAGAAAGTGGTTCTACTAAATCGGTGTATTCATAAAAAATGTTGTGAATTTGTTTTGAAATTTCTTTGTAACGTTCAAATCGTGGAGCAACAAAAATTAAATCAGGACAATTTTTTTTTGCTAAAAAACCACTAATTGCACTTCTGACACCAAATTTTCTGGCTTCATAGCTTGCTGCTGTAACTACGCCACGAATTTCATTTCCGCCTACAGCGACCGGTTTTCCGCGCAGCATCGGGTTGTCCATTTGCTCAACCGAAGCATAGAAAGCGTCCATATCGATATGAATGATTTTGCGGTTTGGGATGTTTTCTAACACTAAAAAAAGTATATTTTAAAAATTAAATTGACAAAAAGAGGATTGATTTTAAAATATTTTCAGCAGGGTTTTTTGCTAAGCGATCAAATTTTTTTGTAAAAATAAAAAAACTAACAACATTAAATTCCTTTGTCCAGGGCAATGTAAAAATGCACTAATGATGTAATTCTTTTCTTTTATTTAATAAACTATTTTAAATTCAGGCTTGCCTTAAACATTTTTAATTCTTCCCAGGAGAATTGCTCGCCCACTATTTCTTTTAAAGAGGATAATGATTCTTCGGAATATCCTTCAAACGCTTTTGACAAAGCTGCAATTTTTTCAGGAGGTAAAATTTCATTGATTTCGACTGTTTCATTTTTTATTAATTCCGTAAAATGACCAAAAATTGTCTTAAATGTCAGCTTCCTGATGGTTGCAATTTCCATGATAGTATTTTTTTGCTGCCATAATTCGTACGTTTCTACAAGTGTTGATTTTTTTGGTGTTTTTTTTTCTTTGGCGTCGGCATTATAACGTTTCAAATCAACTTCATCTCGAATTAATATAATGTTTAGTGCTTTAAATTCTACCTGAATTGCTAATACTTTATTGATTTTATAGTTTTTTATTGCGTCAGAATGTAGGGTTTCTTTAGAAATTTTATTTCCCGCGACAACGGTTTCTATTAATAATTTTGCACGCATCAGTCGCAAAACAGCTTTAATTTGAAGGTCTTCTAAAATCAATAATTCCTCATAAAATCCTTTAACTTTTTTATGGGTTTGAATTTCAAACAATTTCCATAAAATTTCGTAAACCATCTTGTCTAATGGTTCTAAAAAGTAGTTAAAAGCCGCATTAAAACGTTCAGCAATATGATTGATATCAAAATCAGGATTGTTGAAAAGCTTGTCGAGCTGCAACATAAATTTTGATGACGGCTCGAGCAATTGCCAGATAATTCCGGCCTGGTTCTGAGCCCAAATTGCATATTTTGACTTTTCAGATTTTTCAGAATCCTGATTGTAGCTAAATTGATGGTTCCGCCATTCTTGCGCCAGTTCATTCCAGTCAAAACTCGTTTTCAAATAGTTATTAATGAATTTTTTGGTGTCGTCTTGCAAAGCAGTTTTTAAGGTTTCTTCTGAAGCTTTGTTTAAAGAATAATCCATCACATCCTGATCGCTCGAAATGCCATTCATCCGCAACGGCGACAACAAAATCAAGCCTTCCAGCGATCGCAAACGCGACAATGCGACGTAGGCCTGACCAGGAAGAAAAACTTGCGAAACATCCAAGGCGGCTTTGTCAAAGGTCAGTCCTTGACTTTTATGCACCGTAATTGCCCACGCCAATTTTATTGGATAATGCACAAATGTTCCCAAAATTTCCTCGTCTATTTCTTTTGTATTCGAATTAACAGAGTATTTAATATTGGTCCATTCATATTTTTCGACTTCAATTGTCTTGTTTTCTTCAGCAAAATGGACCAAAATTTCATTACCGGACAATGATTTCACGACACCCATTTTGCCATTAAAATATTTTTTATCAAACGACAAATCATTTTTCACAAACATAATTTGCGCGCCAACTTTTAATTGAAGAATTTCGTCCAGCGGATAAATTTTTTCAGGAAAATCAGCTACTATTTCTGGTGAAAATTGGAATAATTTTCCTTTTAAATCTGCCAGCGATTGTGCGTTAATATTGTCGGCTTTTGAGTTGTGCGTTGTTAGTGTTATAAAACCTTTATTGGTTTTTAAATCAAAATCGGGCTGCACATACTGATTGAGAATTTCAACATCATTTTTTGAAATTTGATTGTTTCGAAGGTTGTTTAAGACTGAAATAAACCTGTCGTCCGTTTGACGAAAAATTTTTGACAACTCAATATAAAGTGGAGGATTATTTTGAATAACGTGTGAATGAAAAAAGAATTTTCCTTTATAATAATTGCGTAAAGTGCGCCATTCATCATCGCGAATTATGGGTGGCAACTGCATCAGATCACCAATAAAAAGAACCTGAACACCCCCGAAAGGTTGTTTGTTTTTGCGAATACTTTGCATCATAAAATCAATTGCGTCAAGCAAATCTGATCTCAACATGCTGACTTCGTCGATAATTAAAAGCTCCATATTTTGAATCACAGCCCGTTTCTGACTACTCATTTTAAAATGGCGTCGCAGGGTTGCGGGAGTTTCAAATTTTAGATTATCAACAAAATTGCCCGCAGTATTGTCCGGGATAAAACCCCCAAACGGCAATTGAAACATCGAATGAATCGTGACGCCACCAGCATTTAAAGCAGCAATTCCGGTGGGAGCAACTACAACTGTATTTTTGTGCGTAGTTTGAATAATGTCGCGCAGCAAAGTAGTTTTTCCGGTTCCGGCTTTTCCGGTCAAAAAAATATTACGGTGCGTTTGGTTGATAAATTGTAACGTATAATGTGCCTCTTCTGAAATGGTTTGCATTTTTGATTTTAAAAAAATAAAAGAAAGTTGTTATTGATTTGTCAAATATAAATATTAAAATCTATTGTTGTAATAAAATGCACTCGATTTTCTATTTCGGTATTTTTTTGAACGCCCCATTTTTTGTAGATAAAAAATTCATAATTAGAAAGATATTTTCAGTTTCAAACATGGCTTTACAGGCTGCGTCTGCTTTACAAAATTCAAAAAATAAATAAGTTTCTTCAGGTTTTATCTGGAGTGTTTCAGTTAAATAATCTGGTTTTAAATTTTTGACAACATAGTTTTGAATATCAACTTTTGGAATGATTTTTTCGGCTTTTTTTGGTTCGACGTTAAAAATTGATTTGAATAATTTTCCAAAAAGTTTCCCAATTGCTATCAAATTTGCACCGTTTGGAATTTGATTTTGATTGTTGATGTTGTTTGGAAATGTATTTGCTTTTTTGATTTTATTGGCGTCAATTGCAGCCTGATCAAATTTAATTTTTGGCATTTTTAAATTGTTCACAACGACTTCTTCCAGCTCTTCAGTTTTTCTGGTTAAAAAAACTTTAAAATTTGGATTCTCAATGTCTTCTTTCTTGATTTTGATGGTTTGATAATTATATGAAGCATTACCAATAACCAAAATGTTTCCTGCTTTTATTTCTATTTCAAAATAGCCGTTTGCATTTGATATTGCAATTTTTTCGGTATTTAAATTAATGATTTCAATTTTTTGAAGAGCAAAATTTTCAGACATAATTGTGCCTTTCAAAACTGATTTTGGTTGTGCAAAACCTGCATAAGCGGATAGTAGAAATATCAAAAAGCAGTATATTTTCATTGATATTTATTTTTCATTGAAAACGTAAATTTATTCAAAACCAAAAATGAAATTCCCAAAAAAATATTAAAATAAAAATCCTACTACAATTGTACCATAATAAAAGCCGGTTAATTTTTCATTTCGAGCTTCTTTTCCCTGATAAACAA
>ENA-OFCF01000252-OFCF01000252.1-metagenomes-genome-assembly--contig:-NODE-252-length-25890-cov-5.366518_pt1 | contig 25890 bp, 27 predicted proteins | sample MGYA00153387_OFCF01 | MGnify analysis MGYA00153387
ACGGTCGTCATTCCCAGCGAACGGTATCCGCTCGCTGCAACGGATTTCTATCAGGTGCTCGAGACATCGGACCTGCCCGATGGTGTGGTGAACATCATCACCGGCGCACGTGACGCACTGGTGAAGACGCTGGCCGAGCACGACGAGGTGGACGGAATCTGGTATTTCGGTCCACGTGCCGGGGCCACCGCAGTGGAACGCGCGTCGGCCGACAACATGAAGCGCACCTGGGCCGAATGGACCGCGCGCGATTGGACCAGCGCCGCGCAGGGTGAAGGGCGCGAATTTCTGCGCCACGCCACGCAGGTGAAGAACATCTGGATTCCGTACGGCGAATAACCGGAACTCAGCGCCTCGCGCCCGTCTCCTGCAACCGTCGTTCGGCCACGTGCACGTGATGCCTGTTGTGCAGCAACGTGAACAGCATCATCTCCCGCACCGTCAGCTTGCCCATCAGCGGATGCGGCAGACGGTGCGCGTCGAGCTCCGTTTCGGTCCAGCGTTCCATTCCCTGCGTGACACCGCGCAGCGTTTCAGAGTGATGATCCATGATCGCGTTCCGACGTGCATCATCGCCTGACTCGTGCTCCGGCGATGGGGTGTAGCGTCCAGCGGTTCCGCCCCTGGCCAGGGCTTGCCCGTAACTGCCGGCAATCTGCTCGAAGCTGCGCGACGGTGTGGTGGCCGGCCCGAACGCCATTCGCAGCGCGACGCGCGGGACCCGCAGCACGGACAGCAGCGGCGACATGCTTCGCGTGAGGTGTCGAACATGTTCTGCCGGCGACCAGTGTGATCCCATCACGGCAAAGAATGTGGTGGTCTCGAATTGCGACCAGTACTCGACCCCGTCCTCGTGCGTCGACTTCAGCGCCTCGACGATCTCGCGACGGTTCGACAGCGCCCGCATGACAACGGCTTCCTTCACTGCGGTAAGCATGGCAACTGGGTGTGACGCGACAGGGCTGGCGTGCAGGCCTTCAAGCTATCATCGGGAATGGCGCACAGCCTGCAAACTTGCCCAGCGGGGTCATGTGGACCAGCTTTTCTGCGGTTCCGGATCCCGACAGATTCCTGCGGCCGAGCTGCGTCACTGATCGCACCGGACACACCCTGTTCCGCACGCAGTCGTCAATCGTCTTGTCGTCAATCGTCTTGTCCTCGATCGACGCGCTCCTGATTACCGCCGCTCACGCACCACCGCACTAACCGACCTCACGCATGGGTGCTCTCACGCTACCACGACTGCTCGGCATCGTCCTGCTGGGACTGGCCGTGCTCGTGCTGCTCGAGTCGGCGAACCTGCGTCGCCACGGATACGACCTGGACGTGCAGCGCATGGCGGCCGACAGCGTCCAGCATGACGCCGACGCCGCGCAGCCACTCGCCGCCGACACGCGAGCCGCATTGGTCGACGCAGCGACGGGCGACTCGATTCAGCGTGCCGACTCGCGCGCCCTGATCAGCTCGCGAAGCACCGGCACGTTCATCCCCGACATCCTCCTGCTGTCGGACAGCACGCTCCAGCGCTGGCCCGATCGCCGCGCCACACCGCTGCGTGTGTTCCTGAGCGAGGCAGGCCCGAGTGCGTCCGGCAAGCTGCGCGAGGATTTCCTGCAGGCCGTCCGCGAGGCCTTCACCACATGGGAAGGCGTCGAGCTGCCAATCCGCTTCGTCTTCGTGGGCGACTCCGCGCTGTCCGATGTCACCGTCTCCTGGGTGACCGATTTCGACGGGGAGCCGGTGCTCGGTCGCACGAAGGTGGTCCGCGACAGCCGTTACTGGATCATCAGGGCCGACGTGCAGATCGCCACGATGCGGCGCGACGGCACGGCGCAGCTGGATCCCACCGTCGTCCGCGCGCTGGCCATCCACGAGATCGGGCATGGCATCGGGCTCGATCATGCGGGCGACACCACCGTGATCATGGCACCGAAGATCCGTGCCCGCGCCCTCACGCTGGGCGACAAGGCCACGGCGCAGCTGCTTTACAGCGTGCCGCCAGGCTCGGTCCTCACGCGTACACGCGCCACGCAACCCGTCGCAGCCGCAACCCCGGCGCGCTGACGGCCAGTGTCGTCACCACTGCAGCGTGACGGATCGTTCGCGCTGCTTGCGGCTCACGACCAGCGGCACACGACGCACGCCACGCGATGCCGCACGCTGCACCGCCTGCTGCAGGTCGCGCACGGTTTCCGCAGCGTCGTCGTTGATGCGGATGATCACATCGCCTCCGCGCAGCCCTGACGACGCGGCCGGCGTTCCCGGCGCGACACGCAGCACGAGGATGCCCTCATCCGCGCCGGTCAGGTCTTCCAGGTCGTTCGTGATGGTGGTCATGGTCGCGCCCGCGATCGAGTACTCCGACGACAGCCAGGTCGCACGCGGATAGCCGCCTGCGGCCGGTGCCAGTGCCCGCATCGGTGCCGGTCGCGGCGCGGGCGATGGCGACATCCCCGGCATCAGGTCGATGTCGATGTTCGGTGTCACACGCGGTGCACCCACCGACACCGAGCAGTCCTCGCCCGAGCAGATGCGCACGTTGCCACCGCGCGAGTCGTAGTAGTTCACGGTCGGCGACCCGAACGGAAAGCGTTCCGCCTCGACCACCACGTGCATCACCCGCTCGCTGCCTCGCCGGCGGATGCGCAGCGGCAACCGCTCGCCCGGCTGCATGACATCTGCCATTGCGACGGCGCCAGGAAGCGCTTCCCTGCCGAACGCCACGATCGTGTCACCTGCCTCGAGCCCTGCACGCGCGGCCGGACTGCCCGCGGTGACCGAGGCGATCACCGCGGGCGTCGCGAACACGGTGTACACCTTGCCCTCACGCAGCTCGGTGTTCTGTTCGCCCGACAGCGCGACGCCGAGGTAGCCACGAGGCCGCGGCCGGCTGCTGAATGTCAGCGCACGCTGCTGACCGGCCAGTGCGCGCGTCACGTTCGCCATCGCACGTGCACTGGCGATCTGCGCGCGCAGTTGCGCCCGTGCCTCCACATCCACGCTCCGGATCTGCACGCGATCGGCTTCCACCTGCACGCGCGCGATCTCGCCGGCCAGCTCCGCGATCTGCTGCGACGTGCTGCGCACGATGGAATCGCGCACCCGCGAGTCACTGCGCGCGGCGCGCTCCAGATCACGCTGCATCCGCGACAGTACCCGACCCTGCTGCTTCAGTGATTCGCGCATCCGCTGCGCGAGTTCGCGCGATCGCGCCTCGGCATCCTGACCATCCTGCGCCCATGCCGTGCCTGCGCAGAGCAGCAGCATGGCCAGCGTTCCCGCACTCCGTGCGTTCGTCATCAGTACTCCAGCACCTGTTGCGACGCCGGCAGCACGGTGGTGAGGCGACGCAGGGTCACCTCGCGCGCGCCCAGTGTCGCGAGATAGTAGCGGTTCATGACCGGATCGTCCGGGGCCTCGTACAGCGCGCGTCGCGCCGTGGCCATGGCAGCATCCAGCACTTCCAGGCGCTGGCGATAATTCGTTGCCGCCGCGGCCGATCCACCGACCTGCCGCGGTGCCAGTGCGCTGTCATGTGCGGCCAGCCACAGCAGCGCACCGCTGTAGACCTCCTCGGCCGAGTTGAGCGTGGCACGCGCATCCTCGGATGAGCGGAATTGCGCGACGGCCGTGATCGGGGCGGTCGGCACGGCACGCTGCACCGATGTGATCACCGGCGACAGCTCCAGTCCGCCAGGCGCGCCACCTGCGGATGCCCGACCGCCAGCCACACCGATCGTCACCAGCAGCGCTGCGGCCGCTGCCATGCCCACCACGCGCATCCACGGCGCAGTGCGCGAACGCCGGGTGATCTGGTGCGCACGCACCTGTTCGCGCCCCGGCGCACCCGCTGTGTCACGCCGCACGCTCGCGGCCGAATCGATCGTGCGAACGTGGCTTGCTGTCACGACTGAGTGCGCGACAGATGCAACCGGCGCCATGAGGCCCTCGGCTCGCAGCGCGCCGGACAGCTGCTGCCATGAATTGAGCGGTACGATGGGCTGTTCACGTTCCTCGGCCGCGCTCGCCACGATCCGGCGTACAGCCACGAAATCTGCCCTGCAGCGCGAGCAGAACTGAAAGTGAGTCATGTCGGCGCTCGTCGCAGGCTCATCCACCAGCGAGGCGATCCGTTCAGGCGAGAGGTGCTGCATATCCATCTTCCAGAGTCGATGTAGTCAGGTGGTCCATCAATGGTGCCAGCAGCCGACGCAACCGTGCGCGTGCCTTGAACAACTGCGATTTCGAGCCGCCCGAGGTGATACCGAGCTGGCTGGCGATCTCCTCGTGCGTGTAGCCCTCCACGTCGTGAAGCACGAAGACGGTGCGGGCACCCCGTGGCAGCCGATCCAGCGCCTGCGTGATCGACTCGCGCACGAAGGGCTGCTCCATGTCGTCCTCGACCATCGCCGTCGCTTCCGTCAACTCCTCGTGCACACCCGTCAGCCGCCGCGCCCGCCGCATGGCATTCAGCGTCCGGTTCACGGCAATCCGGTGCGCCCAGGTCGAGAACTGCGAGTCACCACGAAAGGTTGGCAGCGCGCGGAAGATCTGGATCCACACGTCCTGCGCGACGTCCGCCGCCTCGTCAGGGTCGTGCACGAGACGCCGCACCACGGCGTCCACCCGTGGTGCATGCTCGGCCCAGAGCGCTCGCATCGCCAGTTCATCCCCGGCGACGGCTCGCGCGATCAGCTCCTCATCGGTAGTCAACGGCGCAGTACTCTCGGACGGTGGGGCGGGCTTCCAGCGCCGAAGCGTGGGTGACGACGTTCCTGACCATGCTGACACGAGACCCACGGTGAGGGTTTACTGGCGACGATCCGACGGCGCCGATCGTCAGCGCGGCCGAGGAAGCGCGGTGGCTGACGCATTCGCGCACAACGGCAGCTGCACCAGCGTGGATTCAGGCCCGCGCGGCGCCGCGACGTTGGCAGGCAACCTCACGTGAGACCGCGCAAACCTCTGTGAGGGTTACACTTGACGCACCTGCGACCCACCCGTACCATGCTGATACGGCTCAGGCGGAACGTTCCGCGAGCAGCGTCGTCTCACATGTGATCAATCGCACCAGCCGTCACTTCAGTCGGTGACCTGCCGATGCTCTTGGTTTGTATTGTTGCTCGTCCTGCCGCCGCACGATTCCCGGAGTGCACGTGATCGTCAAGGTCGCAACTGCAATCACGCTCGGTCTCGCCTCGCTGCCCACGAGCAACGTGGCAGTGCTCGGTGACGGCTTGCCCAAGGCTCGGCCGGAAGCCGTCGCGATGAGCGCGCTGCGTCTCGACGCCATCACGCGCGTCGTGCGACGCGGTATTGCGGAAGGTGGATTTCCCGGTGCAGCCGTCGTCGTCGGTCGACGCGGCTCAGCGGTCTACTCGCAGGGTTTCGGCAAGCTGTCCTGGGGCGCCAACGCTCCCTTGGTCTCGCCCGATCGTTCTGTTTATGATCTCGCCAGTCTCACGAAAGTCATCGGCACGACCACTGCGATCATGCTTCTCTACGACGAGGGCCGGATCAAGCTCGACGATCGTGTCAGCACGTTTTTCCCCGAATTCACTGGCGGCCTGAAGGATCAGGTCACGATTCGTGATCTGCTCACGCACCGCAGCGGCCTGCCCGCCGGACGCGACCTCTGGCGTCTGGCCTGGTCGCCCGCCGACGCGCAGCGCATGGTGCTTGGCACGCCGCTGGAGTACGCCCCGGGCTCACATTACGTCTACTCGGATCTCGGCGCCGACATCCTTGGCTTCGTCGCTGAGCGTGTCAGCGGTCGCAAGTTGGATGCTCTGCTGCAGGAGCGGGTCTTCACGCCGCTCGGCATGACCGAAACCTGGTACCGTGTGCCTGCAAACGTGCGCGAGCGCACCGCGCCAACAGCCACCATGTCGGTGCGCGGCTACTCGCTGCAGGGCGACGTGCACGACGAGAATGCGCACGCGCTGGGCGGCGTCGCGGGACACGCCGGCCTGTTCAGCACGGCCGGCGACCTGTCCGTCTTCGCCACGATGATGCTCAACAAGGGCACCTACCTGGGTACGCGCATCATCAGCGACAGCACGGTCGAGCGGTTCACCGCCCGCGCAGCTGGCTCGCGCGCGTTGGGATGGGACACCTGCGCGGGCCACAATGGCGTGGGCTGCGGCCGCTTCATGTCAGGGCGCGCCTACGGACACACCGGCTTCACGGGCACCTCGATCTGGATCGACCCCGAACGCGACATGTTCGTCGTGCTGCTCACGAACCGCGTGTTCGAGTCACGCGCGCGCCGGCCCGAGCGCGTGATTTCGGACGTTCGCGCCGATCTGGCTGACGCGTCGGCATGGGCCGTCACCGAGCCGGGATTCGCCGTCGACGTGGACGGCGATCCTGCGTTCCGCGCCGACTACGCCACCGGTTGGAATCCGGCACCGGAGCCCCGCTACCGCCCGACTTCGGGCTGCACGGTGAGTCGCGGCCGCGCGCTGGCACGGAAGTCGGCAGGCCGCAGCGCGCGCAGCAAGCGCGCCGCCTGCAGCGCGTCGAAAGGCAGGGCCAGCGCTCGCGCGACCGCGGCGCGTCGCGATCGCGCGTCGTCCGCCAGCGCGCGGCGAAGCGCATCGAGCCGCCGAAGCACCGCATCTGCCCGAAAAAGCACCGCCTCGGCAAACCGCGGAAAAGCCGCTCGCTCCAAGGCGACGACAGTTGCAAGGAAAAAGCGCCGCTGACCGCTCTCTAGCGTCGGCCGCACCAGCCGCACGCCAGACCGAATGCACATCGTGCTGCCGCCACCGTTCCGGGCGGCAGTGTCGTTTTCAGGCCACGCGACTTGCGCGAGTCCCTGGACGCGTAGATTACCTCCCATGGAAACGCCCCAGCATCTTCCGAGCGCCACTCCCCAGGCGCCCGCTCCCACCGTGACGGTTGCCGAGTCGCCGGTTGTGGAGACGACATCCGCGGGTGGCGTCACGCTGGATCAGGCGAAGCTCGTGCTGCGGCGCGTGAAGGATCCGGAGCTGAACCTGAACATCGTGGACCTCGGACTGATCTACGACATCCAGGTCAACGGCTCCGACATCAACGTCGACATGTCGCTCACATCGCCCGGCTGTCCGTCCGGCCCCGAGATCATGGGTGAGGCGGAGAAAGAACTGCGGACCGTGCCCGGCGTCGGCGAAGTCAAGATCAACCTGATCTGGTCACCGCCATGGACGCCCGACCGGATCGAACCACGCGTTCGTACCTACCTCGGCTTTTGATGATAGGGCGCGCCTGCTGCGCGCTCGGGCTGACTGCTGCGCTGACCGCCTGCGGTCCTGCCGACCGGGAAAACAAACTTGCGCCACGCGACAGCGCCGGTGTCGTCAGAGCCGGAACTGGCCCCGGTCCGGCACTGCTGCCCGCCTGTCCCGGCACCGGACACTGGGAATCGTGCACCGTGTTTGATCGACTGGAACGCGCCGGTCTCGCACCGCAGCGGGGCGACTCGCTGCGACTGCCCTTTCTCACGGTCGACGGGCAGACCTGGCGTCTCGGTGCCGCCACCATCCACGTCTTTCGCTATCGTGACAGTCTCGCGCGCCACCGTGACGTCGCGCCGCTCGACAGTCTGCATGCTCGACCGACCGGCGACACCCTCACCTCCTGGCCGGGCACACCGACCCTTCTCGTGAACGACAACCTGCTCGCCATCCTGCTCAGCGAAAACGAGGAGCAGGTGGAGCGTGTGACCCTTGCACTGACCGCGGGTCCGCCACCGAAGGCGCCCGCCGCACCGAAGTGATTGCCATGCGTCCTGCCATCCGTTCCGCCCTGCTGGTGCTGCTCGTCGCAGCCTGTGCCCGTCGCTCACCCGAGCCCGCGCCCGTACCGTCCGCACCCCGGCCGGCAAAGCCCGGAGACGTGATGGTGGATCCGCGTCGTGTCGATGTGCCCGACGAGCGGACGACACGGCTCCGCGGGGCGATCTCGCTGCCGGTTGCACCCGAGGTCCCGCGCGAGTTCCGCGCATCATGGGTCGCCACGGTGGACAACATCGACTGGCCGTCACGCCGCGACCTGACCACGGCGCAGCAGCAGCAGGAACTGATTGCGATGCTCGATCGCACGAAGGCGCTGGGCATGAACGCGATGGTCTTTCAGGTGCGACCAGCGGCCGACGCCATGTATCCGTCGTCGATCGAGCCCTGGTCTGTCTACCTCGCCGGCGCGCAGGGCCGCGCACCGTTGCCGGCGTGGGATCCGCTCGCCTTCGTGGTGCGCGAGGCACATGCGCGCGGCATCGAGCTGCATGCATGGTTCAATCCGTACCGCGCGCGTCATCCCAGCGACAGGAGCGCGCTCGACCCGACACACATTGCATCGGCACGACCAGCACTCGTGAAGCGCTACGGCAGCTACCTGTGGATGGATCCGGGTGAGCCCGCCGTGATCGAGCAGTCGCTCCGCGTCATCGAGGATGTCGTGCGCCGCTACGACGTGGATGGCGTGCACATCGACGACTACTTCTATCCCTACAAGGAACGAGACCGGAACGGGACGCTGATCCCGTTCCCCGACGACGAGAGCTACGCGGCCTACACGCAAACGGGCGGTGCGCTGCAGCGTGATGACTGGCGTCGCGCAAACGTCGACACGTTCGTGAAGCAGATGTACGACCGCGTGAAGCAGGCGAAGCCCTGGGTGAAGGTCGGCATCAGCCCGTTCGGCATCTGGCGCCCCGGCTATCCGTCCGACGTGCGCGGCTTCGACAGCTACGTGGAGCTGTACGGCGACTCGCGGAAGTGGCTGCGGGAAGGCTGGCTGGACTACGCCACGCCGCAGTTGTACTGGCCCGTCGCAAAAGTGGGCCAGCCGTACCCCTCCCTGCTTCGCTGGTGGGTGGGCGAGAACGTGAAAGGCCGCCACATGTGGCCGGGCAACTACACGAGCCGCGTCGGCACAGCCGCGGCATGGACCGCCGATGAACTGGCGAACCAGATCGCGGTGACCCGCGGCCAGACCGGCGCAACCGGCAACGTGCATTTCAGCATGGCAGCACTGATGCCATCGAAGCCCGGCGCCGCATCGGCTGTCGAGCGCGACGCGCTCGCATCGCGTCTGATGCGCGAGCTCTATGCGACACCCGCCCTGATACCTGCATCGCCGTGGCTGTCCAGCGCCCTCGTGAAACTGCCACCACCGGTGATCACCGTGGACCCGGACACGCGCACTGGCGCAACGTTCCTGACCGCGACGCTGCCGCAAACGCAGATCGCGCGCACCTGGATCATCTCGCGTTGGGACGGTCGCCGCTGGTCCACGGAGCTTCGTCCCGCCGACGGACAGACGCTCACAATCGCTCTTGTCTCCACCGCAGGCGAAGGCGTGGGCTACTGGATCAGCTGGACCGACCGCGTCGGCCTGGAGAGCCCGCGCATCGGCTGGCTCCGAACCAGTGACAACGTCACGCAGCAGTTCGGGAATTAGTAGCAGATTAGAGTGGCGTACGGATTACCGCTCACCGATTTCGGCGTACGGATCTGACGAAGAACGGCTCGGTGCAGAACGGCTGAACAACAGTTCAGCTCATGTCTGCCAGTTCCACTTGGGCGAAAAGGCTTTGTGCCAGCATCGTACTTTTTGGAAGCGGCAACGACAATGGCAACAGCTTTGACGCAGAACTGCCACCAGGCGCAAGACTGCAGGTCGACTCATGGCAGTCAGCACATGTTCGCTGCATGGCGGACATGTGCTGTCCTGAGAACAGCACCAGCGGCTTCTTCGCTGTCATCACCAGTCGACCGCGCTCGCGGCACTGAGCCTCGCGTCCACGCAAGCAATTCCAAAAAAATCGACGCACGCACCTGTACGCGACCGCGCCGGTAACTGACCGCGAAGGGCCGAACTGCTGTTCGCTGTTCAACGCAGTGCTGCGTCAGTTCAGTGCTGCGTCAAACCCGGTGTGTTTCAGCCGTTGCCATTCAGCAATCACCACAGAGCTGTCAGTCCCGGTACGGCGACTCGTCAGCCGTGGTGGCGACTGGCGCCGGCGCCAGAGTCGCAGGCTTGGCAGCGACCGGCGACGGTGCCGTGAGCGCCCGCAGCACGCCGGGGCCGAGCAGGTCGGCTTGCCAGCGGCGCAGATCAGGAGTCTCGTACAGCTCATCCATCGTCGTCGGCATCCGACGCGCGATCGCCTCGAGCTTTTCGCGCGAGCAGAGCACACCCGGATCCAGTTCGAGTCGCGTGGCAACTTCGTCGCGCACGGTGCGCATGCGTGCCGCGCGGTCATCGAACTCCGGGTCCTTCTCCCATCGCGGCGCTTTCGGGAATTTGGGCAACTCCGCCTCGTCCAGAGCCATCGCGCGCGTGACGCACGCCAGCACAACCTCGCCGCGTTGCTCCAGCACGCCGCGCGGCATGCCCTTGATCACGCCGAGTGCCTGGCGCGTCGTCGGCTGCGTCCGTGCAATCTCCAGCAGGACGTCGTTGCTCACCACGCGGAATGTGGCGCGGTCCAGTTCCTTCGCGACGCCGTCCCGCCACGGCACCAGTTCGCGCAGCACCGCGAGCTCGCGGCGCTTGAGATCGCGCGCGCCCTTCAACTTCAGAAAGTTCTGCGACGAATCCTCGGCCGACCACTGCGTCTGCTCAAGGCGCGTGAACTCTTCCTTCGCCCAGCTCAGCCGACCCTTGGCATCCAGCTCCCCATGCAGGATGTCGCGCAGTGCGAGCAGGTACATCGTGTCCTGCGAGGCGTACTGCAGCATGCCGTCGCTCAGTGGGCGCAGGCTCCAGTCGGCGCGCTGGAACTTCTTGTCCAGCGAAATGCCGAAGTGCAGCTCCAACAGCGCCGCGAGTCCGAACGCCTTGTAGCCGAGCAGCTGCGCGGCGATGCGCGTGTCGAAGATGTGGCGCGTCGCCCAGCCGTAGTCCTGCCGCAACAGTCGCAGGTCGTAATCGGCATCATGAAACACGATCTCGACACCGGGACTTTCCACCAGCGGGCGCAGCGACGACAGGTCGCCAGTCGGGAGCGGGTCCACGATGGCCGTCGCATCGCGCGTGGAGAGCTGCATCAGGTAGACGCGGTCCACGAAGCGGTGGAAGCTCGCCCCTTCGGTATCGAGCGCGATGCTGGGGGCTCCAGCAATCTCTGCAGCAAAACCGGCCACCGCGTGCGCGGTATCGAGGTACTGCATGATGTGGCTTGGCGGGCGAGGTGGCATCTACAAGGATAACCGCCCCTGCGTATCGTGGCGCGCGTCGTGCAAGATTCAGCGTATGGAACAGACTTTGTCATTGCCGCACGGAACACTCGCGTGGAACGACGTCGGATCGCATCGCGGATCGCAGACCGTCGTCCTGCTGCACGGATTCCCTCATGACCGTGGACTCTGGGATGCGCAGCGTGACGCATGCGAGTCAGCGTTCCCCGACACCCGCTTCCTGATGCCGGACCTGCCGGGATTCGGACGATCGGCGCCACTCACCACGCCCGGCATGGATGGGTACGCCGATGCGGTGGCTGCGATGTTGGATGCGGCCGGCGTGACCCAGGCGATCATCGGCGGGTTGTCGATGGGCGGGTACGTCGCATTCGCTTTCTGGCGTCGCCATGCCGCGCGAGTCCGCGCACTGATGCTCATGGACACGAAGGCCGGCGCGGACAACGAGGCCGCCGCGGCGAAGCGCCGCGAGCTGATCGCGACGGTACAACGAGATGGCGTCGGCGCACTCGTCGACGGCCTCGTGGCCTCGCAACTCGGGCCCGCGACCCGCGAACGCGATCCGGCACTCGTGGAGCGCGTGGGTGTGATGCTGCGCCGCGCTCCGGCCAGCGGCGTGGTGAGTGCCGCACAGGCCATGATCGATCGAAGCGACTCGACCGGCACGCTGGAAACCATCACGGTGCCAACCCTGGTGCTGGTCGGCATGGACGACGAACTCACGCCCGTCGCGGAGTCGATCGCCATGTCTTCGGCGATCCCGGGATCACGCCTCGTGACGATTCCTGATGCGGGTCATCTCGCGCCGCTGGAGCAGCCGCACGTAGTCAATGCGGCAATCGCGGAATTCCTGGACGTGGCGGTGCACAAGAACTGACAGGCGCGCTAGCCGCACGATCAGCGCGTGGGGCGGCCCGGCGGCGTGGCGCTCTTGAAGACGTCGCGATTGATCTGCACGTATTTCACCATCGCGGCCGGCACGTCTTCCTCGGGGAAAATGGCCGTCACTGGGCATTCCGGCTCACAGGCGCCGCAGTCGATGCACTCGTCGGGCTGGATGAACAGCTGATCCGGACCTTCATAGATGCAGTCCACGGGGCAGACGTCGACGCACGCCTTGTCCTTGGTATTGATGCAGGCTTCGGTGATCACGTACGGCATATGCGCTGTCCGACGATTGAAAGTCTTGTGAGGGAAGCGGGAGCGACTCCCGCTGGAACGGCCGGTGATGCTCCTGCAGATGGATCTATGCAGTTTTTCTGCCGACGCGACAAGTGCACAACGCGCAGGCCGTCGACAGCGATCCCGTTAGCTGCGCCAGGGTGCGACGCCGCTCTTCCGCTTCAGGTCCGGATTCCAGCGATACAGCGTGCAGGTACGCCCAATGACCTGGACGACTTCAGCGCTGGTCGCGTCGGCAATTCGCGTAGCGGCTGCCCTCGGGGTTTCGTCCGTGGTCTTTGCGAGCTGGATCTTCACCAGTTCGCGGGTGCGGAGTGCATCATCGATGGTGGCGACGATGTTGTCGGTCACACCCTGATGCCCGATATGCACCGCTGCGCTCAGGTGATGCGCCTCACCGCGCAGCGCTGCGCGGTCCTTGCTGGTCATGGTCAACGCAACGCTCCCGGAAGCTGGAGAAACGGCTTCGGATCGATGGGAACACCGTCCCACAATCGATCGCGATTAAGCAGCCGCATGATCTGGAAATGGAGGTGCGGCACATCGGGCGGCGCATTCCCCGTAGTCCCAACGTAACCGAGGATGTCACCCCGCCGCACGCGCTGCGCCACGTGCAGGTCAGGGGCGTAACCGTCGAGATGGGCGTAGTAATAGACGAACCGGTCGTCAGGATCCGTGGCGTAGATGGTGATGCCACCAAGTGTGCTGACGCCCAGACGCCGGATCACACCGTCATCCGCGCTGATGACGAGCGTGCCGCGCGGCGCCATGATATCGGCGGCATTGTGCCGCCGCGCACCACTCCGTCCATCGGAGAATGTCGCCCCCACATCGGCTGGATACTTGCCGAGCACCGGGACCAGGAGCACGCGCTCGCGCAAACGGTCGGCGTCCTCGAGGGTGACGACGCCTTTTGCGGGATCGTACAGCGCGAGGTCAGCTACTGGCCCAACCTGCGCTGGCACCGGTCGTGATGATTCGAACCACGTGTCTCGGTTCACGCGCGCCGGCGGCCTGCTACTGCGACATGAAGATGCCAGTATCAAAGCAGCAACAAAGCAAATACGAAGATTACGCAACAACGTCCCTGCGTAGCGCACTGGCCTCGGCAGAAAACCCGTCCGGATAGCGTGTGCGCAGCTTGTCCACGTTGTGCTGCGCCACATCATCCAGTGACATACCCATGGCCGTCGCCATGCCGGCGACATACCACATCACGTCGCCCAGCTCCTTCATCACCTCGTCAGGGTCCAGTGGCTTGCCGTGGAACAGATGCTTCTTGAGCATGTCCGCCGTCTCGCCCGCTTCACCGGCCAGACCCAGCGCCATGTTCGAGAGCTGGTCGGCATGGGTACGGGTGCCGATCGTGCGTGCGGCGAGCTGCTGATACTCGTCGAGGGTCATGAATCGCGTGGCGCAGGGGAAAGAGTCCGGATCGAATGCAGTAGAATTTACCGAACGCCGCGCCTGTCGGGCGACCCGCCTCCTCGATTCACGGAGATCGTACATGCCACTCGTCACCATCGTCACCGGCGTCCTGCTGTCGGTCCTCGGCCTCATGGGCTACCTCTTCAGTGACTCGAGGAGCCTGACGGCACTCATTCCCCTCGCGTTCGGATCGCTGCTGGAATTCTGCGGCGTGCTCGCCCTGAATCCGGCCATGAAGAAGCACGCCATGCACGGTGCGTCGGTGCTCGCCCTGCTCGGCGTGCTTGGCTCTGCGCGCGGGCTGCCCGGATTCTTCGCGATCCTGAGCGGTGACCAGATTGCGCGCCCGCTTGGCGCGCTCGTGCAGGGCGCCATGTTCGCGATCTGCCTGATCTTCCTGGTGCTCTGCATCCGGAGCTTTCGCGCCGCACGGAAGGCACGACAGGCTGCCGCGACCGCCTGAGGCGCGGCTGGAACGGCTCATTCTGCTTCACTGGCTGGAACGGCAACAGCACTGACGCAGCCCAGCGGCTTCGCCACATGTGAACCGGATTGAACGGAGAACGGCCGCTTCGCCATGCGGAACGGCCGCGAATAGCGAACAGCGAATAGCGAACAGCGAATAGCAAACAGCGAACAGCTTCGTGCCGTTGCCGATCTCCGCTGTACCGGTCAGCGTTTCTCGATTGTGAAGCCGCTGGCGAAACGTGCGAAGCTGACGGAGTCCGTCATGCGCAGCGCCGCCCACGTTTCCATGGCCGGTCGCAGGCTGTGCACGATGATTTCATGCGTACCGTCGCCGTCGACATCGAGCACCGAGATCAGCTCGTGGAGCGGATACGACAGGTCGCGTAGGCGGCCGCTGCGTGTCTTGCCGGTGGACCTGACCAGCACGACCTTCTCGATCGTTTCGGGCGTGATCGCGAGAGGACGGATGGCGATCAGGGCGCGGAATGTGCCGAAACAGCCATATACGACGCTGACTGACGTGTCTTTCGACGGGGTGTAGCGAGCGACGGTCGCCGAGATGGCGGTGGTGTCGCCGGGATCGCAGGCCGCGGCGGCGTTGCGCCGCGGTGTGCGTGGCGGCATGCCTCGCCACTCGACCGGCATGGCGGTGCCGAGTATTGCGCTGGCCGGTGCATTCAAGCGTGCCACGATGCGACGACCCGTGACACGCAGATCAGCCACTGTCACGCTCATCGCACCAGCGGGGCCGTGCAGCGTGAACGGCATGCCCGGCTGGATCGGGCTGCGGGCGACGAGCATGCGGACCAGTGCCGACTGTGCCGCCGACGAGCTGCCCACGCCGTCGTCGATACGGCCGATGTCCACGGCCGGTGTGCTGTCGACCAATCGGGCCATGAACCAGCGCTGTGTGCGCGGGGCGAAGACGGCACGTTCGGCGAGTGCCGCCGATTCACCGTCGAGCGGTGCCTGCGCGTCGGCTGGCAACAGCGCGAGCATCACGGTGGTGCTGTCGATGGGCGGTGCGGGCACCGTGTCCGGCCGTTCGCCGGCGGCGGAGTCGACCGCCGGCAGCGAGTCGACGGTAGCGGTGGCCTGCTGACGGCCGGGTGACGCGCCATCGGGTGCGCGGCATGCCGCGAACGAAAGCATGAGTGCCGCAGCCGTCACGAGTCGATGCGGCGTGTGCATTCAGTCCAAATACTGCAGCAGCGGCGCGATCAAGCCATAGCGCCAGGCCAGGACACCACCGAGTCCGAGCAGCAGCAGCAGCGCGATTCCTGTGATCGCGCGCTGCCAGGTGCGACGCTGGCGCACTTCGCGCTCCTCGCGGCGCTCGACGATGCCCAGCTTACCCGTCGGCACATGACGGGTGTAATGGTTCGAACGCATCGCGATCGCCGTCTCGAGCGCGCGGCGCACCGGCGGGTCCACCGTGAACCAGAGCACCGTGCGGCCAATGCCGATCGCGTCGCCATCGGACAGGCGCGTGGCGCGCTCGACCTTGTTGCCGTTCAGCAACATCAGCGCGCCAACCTCGGGCAGCAGGCGGATTGCATCGCCCTCACGCTCGAGGCGGGCGTGGACCTTGTGCACCTCGGGCTCCTGCACCAGCACCGTGCTGCCCGCCTCGCGCCCGATCGTCGTGGCGTCCTGCCCGATGGCGTAGATGCGATCGCGTCGTGCGTCGCGCAGCCAGCCTGTGCCGGTCCCCGTGACCGACAGCGGCGCCTCCGACACGAAGCGGAATTCGTGCGAGGACGCCATCACGATCGTGTCGCCGGGCTGCAGACGATACGGCTCGCCGGTGAGCGACTCGCCGTTGACCCTGATGTCCGCGTCCACGTTCGCACGACTGATCGTAGCCGTGCCAGACGAAGCATCGGACATCACCAGCGCGTGCAGGCGGAGCAGGTCGGGTTCGCGGATGCGCCAGGTCGCTTCGACACCGCTTCCGATGGACAGGACGCCCAAACCGAGGGGTCGCGTCTGATCGCCGAAGATGAGATGGGCCATCTGCACGCTGGAGTGACATCAACGAAGGCAACGAGCCTTCCGGTCGGAGGTCCGGACCCGGGCTGCAAAGATAACCGGAGCCACGCCTTCGCGGACGACGGGACGCATTTCGGTGAGACCGAGCGAACTGCTGGCGGCGAACGGGCAGCACAACGGAGGCGTGTCTCGCGTGTCGGGTGCCTGGCTGCCCGAGCATGCGAGCGTCCGTTCGGTGTCCGCAGGCGCGCCGAGCGCGCGTACATGAATGTTCCCAACCGTTCCCGCCTCGGGCCTGCCACGTTGCAGCGAATGCATGAGGTCAGACACTTCCCGTGATCGAACAACCGTGTTGGGGTGGGCGATGGCTGGGCTTTCACGTAGTTCGTCAACAGTTTTGTTGACGAATTGCCGGATTCGACTAGCTTGCGCCACATGGAAGAAGTTGGCACGTCGCTGGTTGGATACCGAGGTATTCAAGCCGAACTGCTGCTGGCGCTGAAGAAGCACCAGCCGCTGACGGCGCGTGAGCTGGCCGCCCGCTTCGACCTGACGCCCAACGCCATGCGCCGGCATCTGGAAACGTTGGAGGCAGCCGGCTTGGTGCGTCACGCCCGCGAAGTGCGGGGCGTGGGTGGTCCGGTGCACGCATTTTCACTATCCGGGGGCGGTGAGGCGCTGTTTCCGCGCCAGTACGCGACGGTGCTGCTGGAAACGCTGGATTCGATCGCCAGCGAGCATGGGCGCGGTGGCGTGAGCGATTTCTTCCGTCGAAAGTGGACATCGCTGGCGGCCGAGGCGGCGCCGGCGCTGCAGCAGCTCCCGTTGTCGGAGCGCGTGCAGCTGCTGGCCGAGCTGTGGACGTCTATGGGCTACATGGCGGAAGCCGATGTGGATGTGGACTCGGGGCTTCCGGTTCTGCGCAAGCACAACTGCGCGATCCGGGCGGTCGCGGAGCAGTATCCGGAGATCTGTGCGACCGAGGCGGCGTTCATCGCCGACGTCGTCGGGATTCCGGCAGAACGTCGCCAGCACATTCTGGCGGGGTGCAACACCTGTGAGTACGTGATGGGGCGCGCGCAGCAGGCCTGCGCCCCGACAGATCAGGCAACGAGCAACGCCGGTGATCGGCGTGGAGAGGCATGACCCCATGAGCACCGAAATCGAGGCCCTCGTCGGCCGCGAGTACCAGTACGGCTTCGTCACCGACATCGCGGCCGACACGATTCCGCCCGGATTGAGCGAAGATGTGGTGCGCCTGATCTCGGCCAAGAAGCGGGAGCCGGAGTGGCTGCTCGAATGGCGATTGAAGGCGTATCGCCGCTGGTTGACGATGAAGGAGCCGACGTGGCCCAATGTTCACTATCCCGCGATCGACTATCAGGCGGTCCGCTACTACTCCGCCCCGGTGACGGCCAAGCCGCTCGGGTCGCTGGACGAGGTGGATCCGACGCTGTTGGAGACGTACAAGAAGCTCGGTATTCCACTGGGCGAGCAGAAAATGCTGGCCGGGGTGGCCGTCGATGCGGTGTTCGACAGCGTATCGGTGGGCACCACGTACAAGGCCGAGCTGGCGAAGCATGGCATCATTTTCTGCAGCTTCAGCGAGGCGGTGCACGAGCATCCGGAACTGATCCGGAAGTACCTGGGCAGCGTCATCCCGTACAGCGACAACTTCTTCGCCGCGCTGAACTCTGCGGTCTTCAGTGATGGCAGCTTCTGCTACATCCCGAAGGGCGTGAAGTGTCCGATGGAGCTGAGCACGTACTTCCGCATCAACGCAGCGGACACGGGCCAGTTCGAGCGCACGCTGATCGTGGCCGAGGAGGGCGCCAGCGTGAGCTATCTGGAAGGGTGCACGGCGCCGAAGCGCAGCACGAATCAGCTGCACGCGGCCGTGGTGGAGCTGATTGCGCTGGACGACAGCACGATCAAGTACAGCACCGTGCAGAACTGGTATGCCGGTGACGAGAACGGCGTGGGCGGCATCTACAACTTCGTCACCAAGCGCGGCAAGGCGATGAAGAATGCGAAGATCTCATGGACGCAGGTCGAAACGGGGTCGGCGATCACGTGGAAGTATCCGAGCGTGATTCTGCAGGGCGACAATTCCGTCGGCGAGTTCTACTCGGTGGCCGTCGTCAACAACATGCAGCAGGCCGACACGGGCACGAAGATGATTCACATCGGCCGCAACACGAAGTCGAACATCGTATCGAAGGGCATCAGCGCCGGCCGCGGGCAGAACAGCTACCGCGGCATGGTGAAGGTGCTGCCGAAGGCGGCGGGTGCACGCAACTACACGCAGTGTGACAGCATGCTGATCGGCAATGCATGCGGCGCTCACACCTTTCCGTACATCGAGATCAGCAACAACACGGCGACGCTGGAGCACGAGGCGTCGACGACGAAGATCGGGGAAGACCAGATCTTTTACCTGAAGCAGCGCGGCATGAGCGCGGAGAATGCGGTCAGCATGATCGTCGCCGGCTTCTGCAAGGAAGTGTTCAAGGAACTGCCGATGGAATTCGCGCTCGAAGCGCAGCAACTGCTTGGCATCACACTCGAAGGCTCCGTCGGCTGAGCCGAACGCCACTCCGATCTCCACACACGCAGCAGAGAGACACGATCATGCTCGAGATTTCGAACCTCACCGCCACGGCCGGCGAGAAGGACATCCTGAAGGGCATCAACCTGACCGTGAATGCGGGCGAAGTGCACGCGATCATGGGCCCCAACGGCAGCGGCAAGAGCACGCTGGCGCAGGTGCTGGCCGGTCACCCGTCGTATGAAGTCACCGGCGGCACGGTGCACTTCGAGGGTGAGGACCTGCTGGAGCTGGAACCCGAGGAGCGCGCGCACAAAGGCGTGTTCCTGGCCTTTCAGTACCCCATCGAAATTCCGGGCGTGAGCAACGCGTATTTCCTGCGCAGCGCTTACAACGCGATGCGCGTGGCACGTGGCGGCGAGGAAGTGGATCCGATGGAATTTCTGGACGTGATGGAAGAGAAGCTGAAGATCGTCGAGATGGATGACGCCATGCTGGCCCGCAGCGTGAACATGGGCTTCTCGGGCGGCGAGAAGAAGCGCAACGAAATTCTGCAGATGGCGGTGCTGGAGCCGAAGCTCGCGATCCTGGACGAGACGGATTCGGGCCTGGACATCGATGCACTGCGTGTGGTGGCGGAGGGCGTGAACAAGCTGCGCCGGCCGGACAATGCGGCGATCGTGGTGACGCACTATCAGCGCCTGTTGAACTACATCATCCCCGACTTCGTGCATGTGCTGGCCGGTGGTCGCATCATCCGCAGCGGTGGCAAGGAGCTCGCGCTGGAGCTGGAAGAGAAGGGCTACGACTGGCTGCTGCAGGAGGCGCTGGCGTGAGCATGACGCACTGGCAGGCGGCGTTCGCTGGCCGCATCGCGCGCGATGAGCCACAGTGGCTCGCCCCGATGCGCGCGGCCGCCATGACGTCGTTCAATGCGCTGGGCTTCCCGACGACGGCGCTCGAGGACTGGAATTACACGTCCTTGTCGTCGATCGCCGAGGTGCCGTTTACCGTCGGCGCGAGTGCATCGTCCACGACAGTCGCCGACCTCACGCCGTACATGATCAATGCCGAGTGGCCGACGATCGTGCTGCTCAACGGCAGCTACTCGCCGTCCCTGTCGTCGCTGGACTCGATTCCTGCCGGCATGCTGGTGATGGACCTGGCGCAGGCCACGCGCGAGCAGCCCGCCCTGATGCAGCAGCACTTCGGCACGGTTGCGACGAGCGAGCACGCGTTGACGTCGATGAACATGGGCCTGATGCAGGATGGCGTGTTCGTGCATGTGCCGAAGCACGTCGAGTCCGAAACACCGATCCACATTCTGCATGTGTCGGATGCGTCGGCTGCAATGTCGGCAAAGTTTCCACGTACGCTGATCGTGGCGGAGGCATTCGCGAAGGCGACGGTGCTGGAAAGCTTCGTCGGCATGGCCGATGTGGCGTACTTCACGAACCATGTGGCCGAAGTGGTCGTCGGTGAGCACGCGACGATCACGCACACGAAGATTCAGCGCGAGTCGGACCTGGCCACACACGTGAGTACCACGGAAGTGTACCAGGCGCGCAACAGCCATTACGTGAACTTCTCGATGGCGATGGGCTCGAAGCTGAGTCGCACCAACGTGTACACGGTGCTGGATGGCGATGGCGGCGGCGTGACGCTGAACGGCCTCTATCTGGGCAAAGGCACGCAGCACACCGATCACCAGACGCGCATCGAGCATGCGCAGCCGAACTGCTTCAGCCGCGAGCTGTACAAGGGCGTGCTGGACGACGCCTCGCGTGCGGTGTTCAACGGCAAGGTGTATGTGCACCCGATTGCGCAGAAGACCGACGGCAAGCAGAGCAACCACACACTGCTGCTGTCACCCGATGCCAGGATCGACACCAAGCCGCAGCTGGAGATCTTTGCGGACGACGTGCGCTGCACGCATGGCGCGACGGTGGGTCGCATGGACGAGGCGGGCCTGTTTTACATGAAGAGTCGCGGGGTGCCTGCAGAGACGGCACGTCGGCTGCTGACGTATGCCTTTGCGGCCGACGTGCTCGAGACGATCGAGAACGAGACGGTGAAGCAGGCGCTGGAGCAGCTGACGCTGGAGCGGTATGCCGGTTCCGGCAACAACACCGCACACGCTGCACGCGAGCACTAGATGTCCGGTCTCGACGAGCTTTATCAGAGCATCATCCTGGATCACAACCGGCGGCCGCGCAATTACGGCGAGCCAGCGGTCTGCACGCATCGCGCGAGTGGGCGCAACCCGCTCTGCGGCGATGAGGTGACGGTCTGGATGAACGTCGAGGATGAGGTGATCACGGAGGTGAAGTTCGTGGGCCAGGGCTGCGCCATCTCCAAGGCGTCGTCCTCACTGATGACGGAAGCCATGCTGGGCAAGTCGCGCACGGACGCGTTGGCGATGTTCGATCGGGTGCATGAATTGCTCACCGGCACGCTGGACCCGATGGCAGAGCGGAAGACACTGGGCCAGATCGCGGCGCTCGGTGGTGTGTCGCGTTTTCCGGTACGCGTGAAGTGCGCGTCGCTGGGCTGGCATGCGTTCCGCAATGCGCTGCTGCACCCAGAGTCGGCACCATGCACGACGTGACGCGAGCCGGCAACGCGTACGAAGTCGTGGCGCGGGTGAACGAGCTGGCGACCGGTACCATGCAGGCTGTGGTGCTGAGCACGGGCGAGAAGGTCTGTCTGATCCGCACTGCAGCCGGCTACTGCGCCCTGGCTGATCGGTGCTCGCACCGCGATTTCCCGCTGTCGGCAGGCGAGGTCACGAGCGACGGCTTGATCGAATGCTCGTGGCACGGCGCACAGTTCGATCCTGTGACCGGCGTGATGCTCACCGGTCCGGGTGGAGATGACGTGAAGACGTACGACGTCCGCATTGAAGACAATTCGATCATGATTGCCCCGACGAGTGCTCCACGATGACTTTTCTTGCTCCACGCAGCGATTTCCCCCTGCTCGCCGGCACGCCGACCCTGCACTACCTGGATTCTGCCGCGACCGCGCAGAAGCCACGAGTGGTGTTGGACGCACTGCAGCAGTTCTACGAGCGTGACAATGCCAATCCGCACCGCGGTGCGTACGAGCTCTCGGCGCGTGCGACGGAGCGGTACCATGATGCGCGCGCGACGATCGCGACGTTCATCGGTGCGACGGATGCCGACTGCACGCTGTTCGTGCGAGGCACGACCGAAGCGATGAACCTGATCGCGTACGGTTGGGGTGATGCGCACATCGGCGCCGGCGATGCGATCGTCGTGACCGCAATGGATCATCATGCGAGTTTCGTAACCTTCCAGCAGCTTGCAAAGCGCACCGGTGCCGAGTTCCGCATCGCGGAGCTGACCGACGACGGGCGCATCGACATGACATCGCTGCGGTCGATGCTGGATTCGCGCGTGAAGCTCATTTCATTTCCGCACGTCTCCAACGCCCTGGGCACGATCAACCCCGTGACGGAGATCGTGGCGCTCGCGCATGCCGTCGGCGCCGTGGTGGTGTGCGATGGTGCGCAGGCGGTGCCGCACCTGGCGGTGGACGTGGAGGCGCTGGGTGTGGATTTCTATGCGTTCAGCGGACACAAGGTGGGCGGGCCGATGGGCATCGGCGTGCTGTGGGGCCGCCGCGCGCTGCTGGAGTCGATGTCGCCCTGGCAGTTCGGTGGCGACATGATCGAGATCGTGGGTGATCAGGTGACGACGTTCAACACGCTGCCGCACCGGTTCGAGGCTGGCACGCCGAACGCCGCCGATGCGGTCGGCCTGGCGGTCGCCTGCGACTATCTCACGGCACTCGGCATGGATCGCGTGCGTGCACACGAAGTCGAGCTGACCACGCTGCTGCTGGATGGGCTGCAGCTGCTGGATGGCATCCGCATCTTCGGGCCCATGCAGGCGCAGGAGCGCAGTGGCGTGGTGAGCTTCGCGTTCGAGGATGTGCATGCCCACGACCTGGCCACCATTCTCGACGAGCATGGCGTCTGTGTGCGCGCCGGGCACCATTGTGCACAGCCGCTGATGCGCCGCCTTGGTGTGCCGGCCACCGCGCGCGCCTCGGTCTGGGTGCACACCACCCCGGACGACCTGCACGCGCTGATGACCGCGCTGCAGCATGCCAAGTCGTTGTTCGCCGATGTCGCCCTCCGCTGATCCCACGCCGCCGGTGCCGCTGAAAGCAGGGACACCACCCGATCCACGGGTGGCGTCACTGTATCAGGAGATCATCCTGTCGCACTACCGCGCGCCCAGACACAAGGGCGTGTTGAGCGGAGCTGCGGCCGGCGTGGAGCACCAGAACCCGCTCTGCGGCGACACCATCTCCATGCAGGTGCAGGTGGATGACGGGCGCATCACGGATGCGGCATTCGTCGCTCGTGCCTGCTCCATCACGCAGGCCACCGCGTCCATGCTGCTGTCTCGCGTGATAGGGTTGAGTGTCGCGGAGGCAACGCAGGTCATTGCGCAGGTGGAACGGCTCATCGAGCCGGTCACGCCGTTGAGCGAACCGGACGCCGCGTCACTTGGCGACCTCCGCGCACTGGCGAGCGTCGTCCGTTTTCCGGCGAGGAAGGCCTGCGTGCGGCTCGTCACCGGTGCGATCTCCGACGCGATCGCAGTCCGCTGACCGTCGAACGGCACAACTTTTCTCGCGCGCACGGCTTTCGGAATCAGTCGCCGAAATGCCATCTATCGTGATCAGCGAACGTGACCGAACACGATCGGCGAGCCGACACTGGACCTCACGGTCTTTTCCGGTCGGTGATGCGGCCCGTTTCGCCACCGCCACGAACTCCGACATCGTCCCGACACCAACATGCACAGCACGATCTCGCGACTGACCCTGGCTTCCGTCCTGCTCTGGGGTGCGGCGTGTAGCGATCGTGCCACCACGAAGCCCATCGTCACCACCGCCGGCATCTTCGCATCGGCCACACCCGCGGCAGTCTCTGTGGTGCAGGGCGCGACGGGCACTGCGGCGATCGCGGTCGCCCGCATCAACTTCGCCGGCGACATACAGCTGACCGCTGAGGGAGTGCCGTCCGGCGTCACGGCGACGTTCACGCCGTCCACGCTGGGTGCCGGTGTGGTGACCAGCAGCCTCGCACTCGAAGCCTCGGGCACGACGGCCGTCACCACGACCAGCGTGACGGTTCGCGCACGCGGCACCGGCGTCGCGGACGCGACGACTCCTGTCTCGCTCACGGTCACGACGGCGGCGATCAATCCAGCGGTCACGCTCGGCGTGGCGCCGGCTACGGCGTCGATCGTTGCAGGGCAGGGTGCGACCGCATCGGTGGCCATCACGCGCTCGACCGGCTACACCGGCGGCGTGAACATGTCGGTGACTGGTGCTCCCACTGGCATGACGACGGCGTTCTCGTCGGCCAACCCGATCGCTGCCGCCACGGTGAACCTGTCCGTGACCACGCTCACCTCGGTCGTGCCCGGGCAGTACACGCTGACCGCACGTGCAAACGCCGCCGGCCTCACGGAAGCCACCGCGACGTATGTCGTCACGGTGGCGGCACCACCGACGAATCGGATCACGTGGCGCTTCTGCAATCCTGACCTCGCGCCGATCTGGTTTGCATATCTCGATGGCAGCGACGGCACCTGGCAGGCGGCGACCGCGGTCGGCGGTGTGTACGACTTTGGCGTTGGACAGCCGCAGGTCGGCGTCGCATTCGTGCGGACGCAGCAGGGCCGCACCGTGACCGAGATCCGCTACTACGCGCTGGCTGAAGTCGCGGCGGCCGCCGCCGCCGAGTGCGTGGCCAATCCCGTCATCGGCACGAAGACGCTGACCGGCTTCATTGCCGGCTTTGCGACGCCTGACGAACTGGCCACGCTGTCGCTGGGTGGCGTGTCCTCGAGTGTGACCAACAGCGGAACGCCCGCATTCACGATCAGCCGCGTCGTCGACGGCGCGCTGGACCTTATTGCGGTCCGCGCCGACATCGCCACTACCAGCCTCCAGCGCGTCGTGATCACGCGGGGCGTGAACGCGGCGAACGGCAGTTCGCTGGGCACGATCGACCTGGCCGGCGGCACTTCATTCGCGCCGGCGACGGGCAGCGTCACCGTGACCACTCCGAACGACGGCACGATCACCGGCCGCAACCTCTTCACGACCGCCACGCGATCGAGCGCGGTGTTCAGTACCACGTTGCTATCCAGCGGCCTGCCGACTTCGTATCAGGGCGTTCCGGTGGAACGCATGCTCGCAACCGACCTGCAGCAGATCCAGGCGACGCAGGAAGTGGGCACGACGCTCACGCGCTTCATCGCCCGCTACACGCGTGGTCCAACATCGGTGAGCATGGCAATGCCGGCAGACCCGGGTTCGCCCGTGATCGCGACAGTCTCCGGTGCGCCGTACGCACGTGCCTCGGTGAGTGCAGTGGTTCCGCAACCTGCCTTCAACGACCGCTTCGTGATCACGTTCGACCAGCAGGCGCGCGCCCGGCGCTGGGTGATCACGTCCACCACCGCGAGTCGCGTGAACAGCGGCGCGTTCGCGTTCACGATGCCGGACTTCAGCAGCGTGAACGGCTGGCAGAACAGCTGGGCGCTGGGCTCGGGCGTCGCTGAGCTGGGGAGCAGCTTCAGCGGCCGGACAGGAGCCGCAATCGACGGCTCACCGATTACCGGCACGACGGCGTACACCATCTCGCGCCAAAGCACATTCACCTTTCCCTGAACGAGTCGTGATGCGCGCTTGAACGGCGGCAGACCCGAACGAGGGCACCGCAGTTCACGCATGGATACGGAACGCGGGCCCCTCGAATGACGAGGGGCCCGCGTGTCGCATGTGCCGCTGGTCAGGGAATCGGCGCCGGTCGTGGAATACCCAGGTCTTCCATGCGCGGCAGCGTCTTGTTCCGGCGGTATTGCGCCATGGCCCCGCGTATCCTGTCGCTGCGCTCGATCCAGAGCTGCGCCGCCGCGTCATAGCGATTGGTGAGGTTGCCGAGGTATGTGGGCCGATTCTCGTTGCCCCATGCATGCTCGTACAGTTCGCGGCCCAGCACGTAGCCTTCCTTCAGGTCGCCGATGCGACCGT
>ENA-OFCF01000254-OFCF01000254.1-metagenomes-genome-assembly--contig:-NODE-254-length-25803-cov-3.356921_pt1 | contig 25803 bp, 24 predicted proteins | sample MGYA00153387_OFCF01 | MGnify analysis MGYA00153387
AAATGTCACGAAAACCTGCGAAATTCTGAAGATCAACCGCTCTACCCTTTGGCGAAAACTGAAAATGGAGAGCGGGAACAAAATTTAAGAAGAACAGAGAGAAGAGTGTTGTAATATACACCACTATTGCACTTTGCAACATGAGAATGGTGCAAAGTGCAATTTCGTTTATGGGGAAGTCTGCTTTGGGCATCAATTATAGTGGAAATGCGCAAGAAATTATATTTTTTTGAAGGACACTGTGTTGGCATGGAAATTGCTTGTATAAAAGTGTAATCATTTTCATAAATAATAAGGAGGAGAAAAAATGAACATTCTTAAGACGGTAAAGAGAATTCCAGGCGGCCTCATGGTAGTTCCACTATTGTTAGGTGCTGCAGTCAACACGTTCTTCCCAGAGGCTCTGGCCATAGGCGGATTCACCTCACATCTCTTTAAGACAGGCGCTCTTCCCATCCTTGCAGTCTTTCTTTTCAGTAATGGCGCTCAAATCAGCGTGAAGCAGGCAGGTGCTCCACTATATAAGGGTTTTATGCTCACACTAGTAAAGTTCCTTATCGGTGCCCTGCTGGGGTTGATCGTCAATAACATCTGGGGTATGGCAGGTGTCCTGGGTCTCTCACCACTGGTCCTCATCGCGGCAGTAACCAACTCCAACGGTGGCCTGTATTCCGCTCTTGCAGGACAGTATGGAGATTCTACAGACGTCGGTGCTGTTTCGATCCTCTCCCTTAATGATGGACCGTTCTTCACCATGCTCGCCTTCGGAATTACCGGAATCGCTGAAATACCCTTCATCGCACTTGTTGCAACCATCATTCCCATCCTTATCGGATTCATTCTAGGTAATTTGGATGAAGACATCAGAAAATTCCTGGAGCCAGGAACCTATCTTCTGATTCCATTTTTCGCCTTTCCCCTTGGAGCAGCACTGAACTTCGGGCAGATTATCCAGGCTGGACTTCCTGGAATGCTTCTCGGCGTAATCGTTACGCTGACAACTGGATTTGGAGGATACTATACATACAAGGCAATCAAAGCCAAGAACCCACAAGTTGGCGCAGCAATCGGAACGACAGCAGGAAATGCAGTCGCCACTCCAGCTGCACTTGCAGCAGTGGACCCGACACTAGTAGCTATTGCAGCTGTTGCGACAGTTCAGATTGCAGCAGCAATCATCGTGACCGCTATCCTATGTCCACTCCTTGTCAGCTATCTCGACAAGAGAGAGAAGGCAAAAGTCGAAAAGGCTGAATTAGTTTCATAAATATTGCTGGACATATGCGCTCACATGCCAAGCCCTTAGGAGGAATTGAAATGACACAAATAAAACTACCTTACGGACGAGATTATCTCACAGCAGAGATTCCAGATGACAGAATAAATGCAATGCTGGTTTCAGAAATGCATCACTATACGCCAGAAGAGAGCCAGATTACACTGGTGAAAAACGCCCTGGAAAACCCCATTGGAAGCCCAAGACTGAGAGAAATCGCAAAAGGCAAGGACAAGGTTGTTGTCGTTGCCAGCGATCATACAAGACCGGTTCCAAGCAAAGTCATCATGCCTTTGATGCTACAAGAGATCAGAGAGGGAAATCCAAACGCGGACATCACCATCCTGATTTCTACAGGCTGTCATAGGGGAACCACCTTGGATGAGCTGGCAAACAAGTTCGGTCCGGAAATCATGGCCAACGAGAAAATCTATGTCCATGACTGCGATGACGAGAGCATGCTGGTGAATATCGGCACACTGCCTTCAGGCGGACAGCTGATCATCAACAAACTGGCCATAGAGGCAGACCTCCTGGTCTCCGAAGGATTCATCGAACCTCATTTCTTCGCGGGCTATTCAGGTGGAAGAAAGAGCGTACTTCCTGGTGTAGCAAGCAGGAAGACCGTCATGTTCAACCATAACGCAGAATTCATCGACAGCGACATGTCAAGGACCGGGATTGTCGACGGCAATCCCATCCACCTCGACATGCTCTATGCCGCAAGGGCGGCAAGGCTCGACTTCATCGTCAATGTCGTCATCAATTCAGACAAGGACGTGATTTTCGCCGTTGCAGGAGACTGTGACCTGGCACACATCGAAGGAAGGAAATTCCTCAACAGCATGTGCAAGGTCAATGCCGTCCCTTCAGATATCGTCATCACGACCAATGGAGGATATCCTCTGGACCAGAACATCTACCAGGCCGTCAAATGCATGACCGCCGCTGAGGCGACAGTCAATCCAGGCGGAGTCATGATCATCGGTGCAAAATCAAATGATGGACACGGTGGGGAACAGTTCTACAAGACATTCAAGGAAGAGAAGGATGTCGAGAAGATGATGGCGGAATTCCTTGCCACACCAAGCGAGGATACCATCCCTGACCAGTGGCAGTCTCAGATCTTCGCAAGAATTTTGAAGAACACCTCAGTAATCTACATCTCGGAGGCTGATGACCAAATTGTCAGAGACCTCCATATGATCCCTGCACACTCCATTGAAGAGGCCATTGAAAAGGCTGACAGCATATTAGGAAAGAAAGACTCAAAAATCACTGTTATTCCTGATGGAGTATCCGTAATCGTTCTTTAACAGGAATGTCGCATGTCAGTTCTATTAGAGAATGATGTGCGACATTTAATTTTAAAAACAGGGAGATGGCAGATCTTGAAAAAAATAGTTTTGATACCGGATTCATTCAAAGGAACATTAACATCAGCACAAATCTGTGGGATTGTCGGGAGCAAAGTGACGGAACATTTCCCGGAGTGTGAGATTGTTGCCATACCTGTGGCAGACGGCGGAGAAGGCAGCGTCGACTGTTTCCTCACCGCACTGGGCGGCGAAAAGGTCACTCTTGCCGTAAATAACCCTTATTTTGAGGAGATGACGTCCTTCTATGGCCTGATCGACGACGGCAAGACCGCTGTAATCGAGATGGCGGCCTGTGCCGGTCTGCCTCTGGTGGAGGAGCGGAAGGACCCGAGAAAGACGACCACCTTCGGCGTAGGGGAACTGATCCTGGATGCGGCAAACCGGGGGGTAAACAAGATCATCGTGGGCCTCGGCGGAAGCAGTACGAATGATGGCGGCTGCGGCGCGGCTGCGGCCATCGGCATAGATTTCTACGATGAACAGGGAGAGAAGTTCGTCCCGACAGGGGGGACACTTAGCCGGATCAGGAGAATTGACACCACAAAACGGACCAAACATCTGGACGGGATTCAGATCATCACCATGTGCGACATCGATAATCCGATGTATGGCACAACAGGCGCAGCACATGTCTTTGGCCCCCAGAAGGGTGCAGACAGGGACATGGTCCTTCTCCTGGATGAAGGGGTAAGACACCTTTCTGAGACCATCAGGAAGGACCTGGGCATGGACATCAGCCTTGTCCCCGGCAGCGGTGCTGCGGGAGCCATGGGTGCCGGAATGATCGCTTTCTTCGGCTCGACGCTGCAAATGGGTATCGAGGCAGTTCTTGATACCGTGGACTTCAGCAACATCATCTTGGACGCGGACATGATCATCACCGGCGAAGGAAAGATCGACTCCCAGAGCCTGAGAGGCAAGGTTGTCGTTGGCGTAGCCAAAAGAGCAAAACTTCAGGACAAACCCGTCATAGTCATCGCAGGAGGGGCGGACAATGACATCGAAAGTGTCTACCCCATGGGGGTCTCCTCCGTATTCACAATCAACAGACTGCCCGAAGCCTTTGAGACCAGCAGGTTCAAGAGCGTTCAAAACCTCACCTACACGGCAGACAACATCATGAGACTCATCAAGACCGTCACCAGAGGGTAGAGGACGCCCAGAGAGCACAGATTCTTTGGGAATCTCAGTCCTATCTCAAATTCAAAAAAAACAATGAGGAGGTCATATTTTGAAGAAAATCATCAGCACATCGAAATCACCAGCGGCCATAGGGCCATATTCACAGGGAAACCAATTGGGTAACCTCATCTTCACGTCAGGTCAGCTTCCCCTTGATCCCGAAACCGGAATTATTGTAGAATCTGACATCACTGCGCAGACAAACCGGTGTCTTCTAAATGCCAAGGCGATTCTTGAAGCTGCAGGATCAGGGATGGACAAAATCCTGAAGACGACGGTCTTTATGGTGGACATGTCGGATTTCCCCGCCATGAATGACGAGTACAAGACGTTTTTTGAAGACAACTTTCCAGCACGTTCGACGGTCCAGGTCGGAAGGCTTGCCAAGGACGCTCTGGTGGAAATCGAGGTCATCGCGTACCTATAGCCGTCATGAAGAAACCTGAAACTATCGCACATAGAGAGAAGATACTGTCACAAAAAAACTGTCAGAAATCAAATCGGCGGATTGCTTCGCCCCCTGATTTCTGTCAAGCAAGGAGAAGATGAAATGAAAGAATCTATCCATAAATATTTTAAAGTCGGTCTGATCTCCTTTATGGCCTATCCTTCCACCATCCGTGGAGAGGATCCAAAGGTCGTGGAAATCCTCAGAAAAATTGCCGTTGACGACTATTTTGACGCCATTGAAGTAACTTGGATCAAGGACGACCAGAAGAGGGCTGAAGCATCCAGACTGCTGGAAACTTCACATCTCAAGGTCTGCTACGGCGCACAGCCGCGTCTTCTGACGACGGGAATGAATGCCAACGACCTTAATGAAGAGGAAAGGCAGAAGGCGGAAAATACGCTGCGCAATGCCGTTGATGAAGCAAAAGAGCTTGGCGCGGAAGCCATTGCCTTTCTTTCGGGAAAGTGGAACGAAGAGACCAAGGAAGAGTCCTATCAGCAGCTCCTAAAGACTACAAACAACATCTGTGCCTATGCGAAGACGAAGAACATGGCTGTAGAGCTGGAAGTTTTTGACTTCGACATTGCCAAAGCATCCCTGATTGGTCCGGCACCCCTTGCGGCAAGGTTTGCCGCCGATGTCCGGCTTCACCACGACAACTTCGGCCTGCTCATCGACCTGTCCCACATCCCCATGTGTCGTGAGACCAGCTTGTTTGTGGTTCGGACACTGAGACCCTACCTGACACATTTCCATATTGGAAATACGGTGGTACAGAATCCGGTGGATGAAGGCTACGGGGACGAACATCAGCGGTTTGGTTTCCCCAACAGCTCAAATGACATCCCGGAACTGCTTGATTTTCTGCGCGTGCTCAAAAATGAAGGATTCTTTGATGCGCAAAATCCCTATGTGCTTTCCTTTGAGGTCAAGCCATGGAAAGACGAAGACCCGGATGTCGTCGTCGCCAACGCGAAGCGCGTACTCAACAGGGCATGGGCTCTGCTAGAAGACTAAAACTTAGGAGGTCGAACATGAAAATTGTAATTTTAGACGGATATACGGAAAATCCGGGGGACCTTTCCTGGGAGGGTCTGGAGAAGCTTGGAGCGCTGAGTGTCTATGACAGGACCCCGGCAAACGAGATCGCGTCTGCAATCGGAGACGCCGAGATAGTCATTACAAATAAGACCCCGCTTAGCGCGGAAACATTTGCCGCCTGCCCGAACATCAAATATGTCGGCGTACTGGCAACGGGATACAATGTGGTGGATATTGAGGCCGCAAAGAGTAGAGGCGTTGTCGTGACCAATATCCCCACCTATGGAACCACGGCGGTGGCACAGTTTGTCTTTGCACTTCTACTGGAAGTCTGCCATCATGTCGGACATCACAGCAATTCCGTCAAAGAAGGGAACTGGTCTAAATGCCCCGACTTTTCCTACTGGGACTACCCCCTCATCGAGCTGGCCGGGAAGACCCTGGGCATCATCGGATTCGGACGTATCGGACAGAACACCGCTAAGATTGCGGTGGCCCTCGGGATGAAGGTCCTTGCCTATGACGAATACCCCAAGGATGAACTCGGGACAGAGGATATCAGGATTGTCGGACTTGACGAACTCCTCGCAAATTCTGATGTCATCTCCCTCCATTGCCCTCTGTTCCCCTCAACCCAGGGAATGATCAACAAGGACAGCATTGCCAAGATGAAAGATGGGGTCATTCTCATCAATACCTCACGGGGACCGCTCATCGTCGAAGAGGACCTGAAAGCGGCACTGGACTCTGGCAAGATCTATGCTGCGGCTCTGGACGTCGTCTCCAATGAACCCATCAGGGAGGACAATGTCCTCCTTGGCTGTGAGAACTGCCTGATCACCCCCCATATCGCCTGGGCACCCAGCGCGTCGCGTCAGCGCCTCATGGATATCGCCGTGGAAAACCTTTCAGCATTCCTTGAAGGTTCTCCGCAGAACGTCGTCAACAAATAGGACAAATGCGCATACCTCATTTGCATGCTGGTGTTATGCCCCGGATACAGATCTGTGGTGTGGGCGGCCTATAGAACATCCCAAACATCAAGAGGTCTAAAATAATTGAAAATCAATAAGGGTCCTGTTCTGACAAATTGTTCAGAATAGGACCCTTATCGATATGGAAGCTGCTAGTTGGGAGCCATGAGCTTTCTGATGGCCTCATTGATGTTGATGTAGGCTTCCTCTAGGTCATTGGTATGAAGCACTGACATTTCGATGGGACACATGCCTGTATTTGTCCGGTTCTTGATATAGGGAACAACCTCTGCAGCATTAAGGCTGATATTCAGCTCTTTCGCCGAAGCGAGGGCCGCAAGGCTCGTCACCGGGGTATAGATCTCCCTGAACCTCATCCTTGCAGCGAGCAGCAAGGCAGCCTTGCCGATGACTTTGTCCACGAGGACCAGTCCTTCAGGGGAGACGTCCCTGTGGTTTTCCATGAACACCAGGAGGGGCTTCACACCGATGAAGCTCGAGGTATAGATGATCTCGCCATCTTTCAGAATGATACAGGTGCTGTCATTTTTTTCAAGCAGTGCGTTAGCGAACTCGACTTTCATCAAGAGAAACACCTGCCTTTACGAGTAGGGTGACGATAACCGGGATGAGGATCATCTGCAGAAGCATCCCTGGGAGGCCATTCATCACAGATGCCGTCATATAGAGCGTCGGGGACAGCTTGAGTCCCAATAGAGGCTGGAGGGCAAATACCCCCACGGCCAGAAACAGCCGCCCGACGAGCATCGACACGATCAAAGAGACATAGACATTGAGCTTCAGCTTCTTGAAGGTAAAGCCTGCAATGAAGCCGTAGGAACCCAGTTCTATGATCATGAAATAAAGGATCGGAATCTGGGGCATTCCCGTGAGCATGGAACTCAGGATCGGGGTAACGATTCCGACCAGGGCTCCTGATGGGCCCCCCATCAGGAAACCTGCCAGGAGAACGGGGATATGCATGGGAAGGAATATCGGACCGGTTCCCCCGAGAAAATGGAAGAATTGGGGGAGGATCAGGCCGAATGCGATAAAGAGTGCGGAATAGGTGAGCTTTCTTGCTGTATTCATCATTTTTCTCCTTTTGCACAAAATAGTAACGCCAAAAAAGTATTAACCCTTCTTGGCGTTATAATAGCTCAGTAATTCGTTTACTGCATAATCGAGTAACTCGTTTATATTAAATTGTGAGGTTCCTGGAATTTCCACGTTGCATCTGTTGAGGGGGATCAGAATTTTAAGGGCATCGCTCGTTCCGATAGCGGTAGCCATGGCCGGTGTAATTTCACCCATGATCGAATTCGGAATAAGGATCGCTATCGGTCCCATGATGACATCCGTCTTCATGGCGTTGACGACAATCGCGTTTTCACCCGTAGCTCCTTTGTTCGCCCCAGACCTGATCATGGCCGAGGTAGCGTTGGAATTCGTTCCCAAAGCTATTATTTCGAACTTCGAACCGTCAAGTTTGCTTATTCTTTCAATGATGGACTTCCCGATACCGCCACCCTGACCATCAACGATTGTTACTTTCATCGAATCACAACCATTCTTATTTATTCTGTTGTCGTATGGACCGCAGTCACATAATCTCTGCCACTTTTTATCTTACTGGAACAGGGATTATAAGTCAATACGAACAGTGTACAGAGAAATTTTAGAGGCCTTAAGTTTATGGAAATCTCTTGGTTTTTTATTCGTATTGAGCACCGAAAGAAGAAAAATACGAATGGAATAAAAAAGGTCAGGGAGCTTACGCATACCCCTCTCGAGATGACCTCGGACAAAGGAAAGGGTGGCATTCCTCCATACATTCTGGTGATTTCAGGTTTTGATTTGTAAAGGATTACAAAGGTAAGCCGGGGTGAGGCTGCTTTGACACACTAACAACCTTGTGGTAAAATGTGAGTTGCTAGTTATATGCATAAGGAGTAATGAATGATAAAATTCGATAATGTATCCAAGAAATTTAAAGATAAGGGGGTCCTGTCGGACCTGTCCTTTGAGATAGAAGAAGGCCAATTGGTGGTTCTGATCGGTTTAAGCGGCTGTGGAAAGACGACAACCCTGAAGATGATCAATCGGCTGATCAAACCTACATCAGGAAAGATTTCCATTAATGGGGAAGACATCGCGAAGATGGACCAGATTGAACTGCGAAGGAACATCGGCTACGTGATCCAGCAGACCGGACTCTTTCCCCATATGACCATCAGGGAGAATATTGAAATTATCCCCAAGATGGAGAAGAATCCTGAAACGGATATCCGCAAGCGGACCAAGGAACTCATGGAGATGGTCGGTCTCGATGAGGATTTCCTCGACCGGTATCCCAACGAACTAAGCGGAGGCCAGCAACAAAGGGTGGGCGTCGCCAGGGCATTTGCCCTGAATCCGGATATCATCCTCATGGATGAGCCTTTTTCAGCACTCGACCCCATTACCCGGAATTCGCTGCAGGACGAACTGGTCAGCATCGAGAAACAGCTCAAGAAGACCATCGTCTTTGTCACCCATGATATGACGGAAGCCATCAAGATTGCAGACAAGATCTGCATCATGCATGAAGGGGAAATCGTGCAGTACGATACCCCGGAAAATATTCTGAAGAATCCTGCCAATGAATTCGTTTCCGAATTTGTTGGGAAAAACAGGATCTGGGATTCCCCGGAGTACATCAGGGCGAAAGACATCATGATCGAAGAACCTGTCACCTGCAGTGGGGATTTCCCCCTGTCCAAATGTCTCGAGAAGATGCGCATCTGTAGGGTAAACAGCATCATGGTCATCAGCAAGAAGACCGCGAAGATCGAAGGAATCATCCTGTCCAAGCAGATCCGGAACCAAAAGGACCGATCAATCGAAGTGCGCGAAGTGATGCTGAAAGACTTCGTCAGTGCAGGACCAGAGGACACCATCGTCGAGATCTTAAAAGTCATCGATGAGAACAGCATCTCAGAGATTCCCGTCGTCGATAAAGAGGGCATACTGAAGGGCCTCGTCACCCAAAGCAGCATGATCACGACCCTGAGCCAGCAATACCTTGACGATACGGAGGTCATTTAATGAGCGTAATAGATTATATTTCAAGCAACATGGATCAGGTGCTCTCCCTGACAGGAGAGCATATCATCCTCACCGTCATCGCTGTAGGTCTGGCTGTCGTTATCGGTGTGCCACTGGGCATCCTGATCAGTTATTTCAAGAAGGCCAGCAAGATCGTTGTCGGGTCAGCAAATCTGGTCCAGGCCATCCCCAGCATGGCCCTCCTCGGACTGGCCATTCCACTTCTTGGGATCGGCTCCGTGCCAGCGGTAGTCATCGTCATCCTGTACTCTCTTCTGCCCATCATCAAGAACACCTATACGGGAATCACCAGTATCGACAAGGATACCCTGGAGTCTGCCAAGGCCATCGGCCTGACAAAGCTTCAGGTCCTCACCAAGGTGCAGATTCCCCTGGCGCTTCCTGTCATCATGGCAGGGGTCCGCATTTCTGCGGTGACCGCCGTAGGGCTCATGACCATGGCCGCATTTATAGGAGCCGGCGGCCTGGGCTTCCTGATTTTTTCGGGCATCGGCACCGTGAACAATGCACAGATCCTCGCAGGGGCAATCCCCGCGTGCTTCCTCGCCTTGTTCGTCGACTATATCTTTGGTCTGGTTGAAAAGCTGGTCACTCCGATCAGTCTGCAAAATGCCAAGGATACCTCAAAGAAAACTGTTAAGAGAAACAGAAGGGTGCAGAAGGTCATCTTGTCCGTCACTGCAGCCGCACTGGTGGTTCTGATTGCCTTTCCACTGATTTCAAAGATCGGCACATCGGATAAAGTGATCACCATCGCAGGAAAGGACTTTACCGAACAAAATGTCGCAACCCATCTGATGTCAGAACTGATTGAAGACCGGACCGACATCAAAGTGGAGCGGAAGCCAAACCTTGGCGGAACACAGGTCTGCTTCAATGCCTTGAAATCGGGGGATATCGACCTCTACCTGGAATATTCCGGGACCGCCTACGGGGATACCTTGGGGCATTCGCCAACAAGCGACGTGCAGGTGATCTACGATACCATCAAGAAGGAAATGAAAGAACAGTACGACGTTGAAGTGCTCGACCAGATGAACTTCAACAATACCTATGTGCTTGCCGTGACACAAGAGACTGCCGATACGCACAATCTCGTGACTTTAAGCGACCTGGCCAAGGCCGGGAAGGAACTGTCCATTGGAGCGAGTCTTGAATTCCTGAACAGGGAAGATGGTGTCTTGGGACTCACCAAACTCTACGGGTTTGAATTTGGAGAAAAGGTCGGGATAAATGGCTCCAACAAATATCTGGCCCTCACCAATGGGGAGACGGATGTGACCGATGCGTTTTCCACGGATGGCCTTTTGAAGAAATTCGATCTCGTCACCCTGGAAGATGACCTGAATTTCTTTCCCCCATACTATGCGGTTCCCATGATAAGAGGCGAAGTGCTTGAAGCACATCCGGAACTCCAATCCATCCTCGCTGAACTCGGAGAAGTTCTGACTGAAGATATCATGATCGAACTGAACTACAGGGTTGATGAACAGCATGAACAGCCTTCAGCAGTGGCCATTGATTTCCTGACAGAGCAGGGCTTGCTGCAAAACAACTAGGCAGACCACTAAGAATTTATATTACGTGATCAGACATGCAAAACAGGATAGCTACACTTCAACAGACTGCACATCCTGACTTATGAAAGACTCCCCTTATAATGACAGTTGGAAAACGAACTGTTATTATGGGGGAGTCTATTTTTGGGGGAAGGAAAGTGGGCAGAGAGAAGTATTTTAAAGGGGAATAGAGTCCATGAAGATGATATAGTATTAAAATATTAATTTTAAATATCAGATTGGAAAAAAGCCCTTAAATAATCCCAGTAGCTTCTAGATTCCTCGATTCATTGAACCACAGATGTTGATTTTATCCTGCACAACTTTCTTGATTTCTTCAGAGATAGGAGTGAATAGTTCATTTGGCATCGGATCCTTTCGAGATACGTTCCCATAAGCCAAATCCATTCCTTTTTTCAAAGCAACCCTCAGGTCAGCGAAGATATTGACTTTAGTGATGCCATTTTGGATGGCATCCTGGAGCTGGTCTACAGGATTTCCAGAACCACCATGAATGACCAAGGGAATGGTGCTGACACAGCTGATCTCTTTTAGGACACTAATGTTAAGCCTGGGTTCAGTCAGATAGGCTCCGTGAGAGGTGCCGATGGATACCGCAAGAGCATCCACATTGGTCATCCTGATAAACTGCACCACTTCATCGGGGTCGGTAAGGAGATATCCCCCGGTATCGTTGAAGTTTCGGTCACTTCCTCCAACACGACCAAGTTCAGCCTCCACAGTGACATTTTGCGCATGCGCATACTCGACAATGGTTCTGGTGTTTTTGATGTTTTCCTCCAAAGGCAAGTGGGATCCATCGTACATGACAGAAGTGAATCCACAATCAATGGCACGTCTGATTTTCTTCGGATCTTCACCATGGTCGAGATGGAGCACAATCGGGATGCTGTAATGGCTACAAATTCCCTTGAGAAGGGAGGTGATATAGTACATCCCGATTCCTTCTACGTCGCTTTCATGAAATTGCAGGATAACCGGAGATCGCATCTCTTGTGCAACATCCAAGTTCGCTCTCAAAAAATACATTCTCCGTCGAATCAAAAGCAGGAACGGCATATTTGCCTTTTCGCGCACTAGGTAATACTTGATTTAGGTTAACCAGCATGAAGATCTCCTTTCGTATTGGCTATTCTTCCCATAATATGTCTATAGAGCGGAATATCCGCTCTATAGAGTGCTTTAAGAAATTAGATTTTTGCTTACTTGCTGAGTTCGTTTTTCAGATGATTGTAGAATTCGAAGGCGTCCTTGGGCTTGTAGTTTTCATGGACAACCTTCGCTACGGCCTGAACCATGGCCATCGGGGACTCTGACTGGAAGATGTTTCTTCCCATGTCGACGCCTGATGCACCAGAGTTTATTGCCATATAGGCAAGTTCCAGAGCTTCCATCTCAGGTAGCTTTTTCCCACCAGCAACAACGATAGGGACCGGACAAGCAGCAACAACCTTTTCAAAATCATCGCAGTAATAGGTTTTGACAATATGTGCACCAAGTTCGGCAATGACTCTTGTTGCAAGAAGGAAGAATCTGGAATTCCTTTCCATGGTCTTTCCTACAGCTACAACACCCATGGTGGGGATGCCATACCTGTTACCTTCATTGATTACCTGGTTCAGGTTGCTTAACGAAGTTCTTTCTTCCTCTGTGCCAATAAATGTCTGGACAGCCATCACCGAAGCGTTCATCCTGATCGCATCTTCAATATTTACAGCGACAAATTCCTTGATGACATCTTCAGAAGCCATGGTGCTTCCGGCAGAAACCCGCAAGGCAACAGCCTTATTGTTCGTAGGGGAGATACTTGTCCTGAAAGCACCCCTGGTTCCCATCAGCGCATCGACATATTGGGCAATCTCCTGAATCGAGATGTCGATTCTTTCCAACCCTCTTGTGGAACCCATGAAATATCCATGGTCGAAAGCGAGCATCAGGCTCCGGTTGTCCGCCGGATTGAAGATTTTTGACAGCCTGTCCTTCATTCCCCAGTCGATATTGTCCAATCCCTTAAGGCTGAACTTTGACCTTGCCTGGGGGACTTCTTCATAATATATTTTCGAATTGATATTTCCAATTAAATCTGCCATTATTTAGCCTCCTTCATTCTATAGTTCTCTTCTAGAGGAGCATTGATTTTGTCGACTTCGTGGAACGGTGCCAGAGATGAAGTCATCTTTGCAGAATTGCCAGAGACATTTCTCACATAATGATGCTCTTTGGGCTCAACATGAATAAAATCACCAGGAACCGCCTGGATCAGGTCTCCGTTGATGATGAATTCGAGTTCACCTTCGATGATAAAGAAGTTCTCTTCCATAAAATTGTGATAATGGTTGGGAAAATCCTGACCCGGCATAAACTGAACCAGGGCGAAGTTCGATCGCGGGCCTTTCATCAGATATTTTGGACCGCTATCTCCAAATCGGTATTCTTTTTCATTTTCATTGAATGTATACATTATTTCCTCCTTATATTCCGGGCGCTTTCCACATGTGAGTGGTAAGGCCTTCATCAGCCTGCTTCAGCTGGCTTTCATACACTTTTTTCCAGTTTTCATAAATATTAATGTAGATATCTACATTCTCACGATTAGGATAGAATTCTCTGTCCCACTTGACAAATTCCCGGGCGGCAGTCTTGATGTCAGGGTAGAGACCCGCACCAGCAGCGGCACATATCGCTGCGCCAAGTGCTGTCGCTTCCTTGACGGCTGGAACCTTGATTTTCACATCAAGGGTGTCTGCAAGGATCTGGCACCATAAAGGGCTTTTTGACGCCCCATTTGAAAAGATCACTTCTTCGGGATGACTACCGGTCAATTCCTTGATCATTTCGAAGTGGCCCTTTGTCACAAGAGCTGCATTTTCGAGGATACTCCTATAGAAGGCGTACTTGCTAAATTTCAGCGGATCCAGTCCAAAGTTGGTGAAAGTGGGAGAGGCGTGTCTCCAGGATTTGTAATCCATAATGTTTGAAAAGGTGCATAGTATACCATTGCTCCCCGGAGCCACCTTCGCCGCCTCACGGTTCATGATCTCATAGACATCCGTGCCTTCATCCTTAGCCAGAATCTTTTCATAATCGCAGAAGACATCCCTGAACCATCGCAGGGCCAAACCCGGATTGAAGGCAATCGCTTCGTACTGCCAGATTCCAGGAACGGCGTGACAGTTCACTCTGATCTTCATCTCTTCGTCAATCTGGATTTTTTTCGTATTGTATTCGAGTTGCCAGAAGGAACCTCCGAAAACAGCGACCTGGCTGTCTTCGACAACCGAGGTTCCGACAGCGCCTAATTGAGCATCGCCCCCTCCGGCAACGACAAGGCTTGTTTCCTTGAGTCCAGTCTCCTCTGCACATGTCTTGGAAACATATCCCACCACTGTTCCGCTTTCACTTATCGGAGGAAGGATATTCTCCTTGAGTCCATAACCAGATAGTATTGAAGGTTCCCAATTCCGGATGTTCAGGTTGAAGATTCCGGTTGTACAGCTGTTGGATGGTTCGGAAGTCATCATCCCTGTCAGCTTAAAGATCAGCCAGTCATTGAACATGTTGACATAGGCTGTTTTCTCGTAGATGTCAGGAAGATTGTTCTTCACCCACAGCAGTCTTGGAATGGCATCAAGTGCGGAAGACTGACCTGATAGATAGTAGATCTTCTTCTCAAGGCCAGGGTGGTTCTTCACCAGATCTGAGGCTTCTTCATTTGAGCGAGAGTCTACATTGGCACAAGCCCATATTTCATGCATTCCCTTATCATAGAGAACAATACCTTCCCTCATACTGGTCGTGGAGATGGCGAGGATATCCCCTGCATCAATGGAGGTTTCCGATAGGACACCCCTGATGCATTCCTTCGCCAGCTCCCAATTCGCATTCCAGTCGAAGTCCATGGAACCCGGATATCTGGAATCTTCCTTGTGTGACCATTCTCTGCCAAATGAACCAACCTGATTTCCTTCCGTATCGAAAAGAACGGAACGAATACTGCCTGTTCCACCATCAATGGCCATTAAATACTTACTCATCGCTTTTCTCCTTTATTAATAGTTCTCCATCAGGGCCCGTGCTGATTCTTCATCTGTAATAAGGATATCGATCATTCCAGATTTGATTGCAGCGTTCATGGAGACAATTTTAGCTGGGCCTCCAGCGACACCGATGACATTCTTCTTTTCTTTTAAGGTCTCCAGCTTGACAGAAATCAGACGTTCATGTAATTCTGCATTGATCATGTTGCCATCCTTGTCGTAAAACTGGCTGAGGATATCGCCGATTGCCCCGTTTCTCTTGAGGAGGACCAAATCGCTATCGGTGATGTGTCCTTCCTTGTAGATGGTCGCAGCGGTATCAAGGGCACCAATCCCCACAAGGGTATAATCCGAAGAGACAGTCATATCCATGATGTTTCTGATGGATTTCTCATTGCATAATTCGGTGGCTAGCTCCTTGCTCGACATGATGAGTGGTGCAGGAATCAGGTGAATGTCCACGGAGGCATTGTTCCGGGAAATCTGACTTGATCCGACCAGGGATTTGGCATAGACCGAAACCCCCCCGGCAAGGGAAATGAAAGAAACTTTCTTGTCGAGATAGGATAAGAGGTAATGCAGGGTATAGGAGATGGTCTCGCCATAACCGATATTGATGTAGTCATTTTCCTTGAGCCTTTCGTTCAGATACTGGGCAGCGGCCTTGGCGACGGATTCATTGACATTATTCGGTGATGTAGGCACGATGTAGGCGTCATCCAGCTTGTATTTCTCAATGATGTCTTTCTCCAACTGAAGGCGATTGCTAAAATCGCTTCTGACTTTGAACTGCACCAGGCCTTCCTGCCTCGCCTGATCAAGGAACTGTACGACCTTCATTCTGGACAATCCGAGAAGTTCAGAGATTTGCTGCTGAGTCATTCCTTCGATGTAATAATACCAGGCTGCTTTGAACAATATATCGTCCTTTATCATACTCCACCCCTTTATCCGTAGTTGTGATACAAATGTTTAAAAAATAAAATTTTGTTTTCTTATTACATTATATTTAGAGAGCGAGTCACTTGTCAAGAAAAATCGCCAATAAACATGTATACGTCAACATATGTATGAATAAACGAACACAGGGTTATATCCCAAGGATGGTTCCAATTACAATTTTTCACAATAAATATAACAAAATATTATTGACAAAACAAATGTAAACAATTATTATTGATTTAACAGTTCAATAAATCGGTTTCAAGGGGGCTAGATTTTGGAGAATAAAAGTGATACAGGCAGTAGATTGCTTTATTTGCATGATATAGAGAAATCATTTTCAGATAATAGAGTGTTGAAGGGTGTGACCCTTAGCCTGCACAAAAGCCAGGTTATCGCGATGATAGGCGGCAACGGAGCGGGAAAGAGCACGCTGATGAAAATTATAATGGGCATCTATTCTCCGGATAAAGGCGAAGTCTTTATAAACGGGGAGGAGATTAAAACCTTCAAGTCATCTGTTGCATTGGATAAAGGCGTATATCTTGTACCTCAGGAACCGCTTCTATTCCCGAACATGACAGCGGAAGAAAATATTCTGATTGGGATGCCTGGAGATAAGAAGAAGAATAGGGAGAAGCTCATCGGACAAATCAAAGAATTGGGCTGGAAAATCAATCTTGGAAGAAAAGCGGCGCTGCTTTCCATTGCCGACCAGCAACTCATTGAAGTCTTAAGAGGGCTTTTAAGAGAATCAAAGATTCTGATCCTGGATGAACCGACTTCATCGCTGACATTTAATGAGATCAAGTCGCTATTTGAGACCATTGAAAATCTCAAGAACAAGGGAATAGGGATCATTTACATCACGCACAGGCTTGACGAGGTATTCAATATCGCTACGGATGTTGTGATTTTAAAGGATGGTGTGATTACAGGGTCCGGTCCGGTCTCTGAATTCACGAAAGATGATTTAATCAGGAACCTTCTTCCGAAAGAAATCCGCGAACAAAAGACTGATATCATGACAGAAAAGATAAAGGACAGAGAGAAAACCGCGAGAAATGAAGAGCCTGTACTGACCGTTAAAAATCTCACCGGCTATGGATTCAGCAATGTATCCTTCAAACTCTTCCAAGGCGAGATTCTCGGAATTGCGGGCGTTGTAGGAGCGGGCAGAACCGAACTGGCAGAAGCCATCTTCGGTATTGAAGAAGTCGTTTCCGGCGAAGTATACCTGGGTGTTGAAAAAATCACAGGACTGCCAACTGGGCAGGTGGTAAAAAGAGGACTGAACTATGTACCGGAAGACAGGCATGCCAACGGAATTTTCAATCTCACCAATATCGTCTGGAACATAACATCAGCTTCCTTAAATAATGTCTGCAGAATCTTCATCAGATACGGCAAGGAAATCGAAGTAGCCAACAGGTATATAGATGATTTCCGGATCAAGGTGACTGACAATGAGCAGAAACTTGGAGCGCTCTCCGGTGGAAATCAGCAGAAATGTGTCATCGCAAGGACACTGGCTTCTAATCCAAAAGTGGTCATCCTTGATGAACCCACCAGAGGGATAGATGCCGCAGCAAGAGCGGATGTTTACAGAATCATCCAGAAGCTCAAGGACGAGGGGCTAGCAGTAATCCTTATTTCGTCTGACCTGGAAGAAGTCGTCAGACTCTGTGACAGGACCGTTACAATGTATAATGGCTCCATCAATTTTGAATTAGCGAAAGAAAATATGAACCTGGACAAGATTATGGCGGCTTCATTCAATGTCTTGCACAAGGAGATAATCTGATGAAGGATTTTATGATAAGACTAATAAAAGCCCGTGAAGTCACCGTTATCATTTTTATTGCACTCCTCTTCAGCTTTGTTGGCAGTGTCAATCCGACATTTGTGGAGAAAACCAACGTTGCCCTGACTTTCCAGAACAGTGTTATGTACATCCTGCTTGCCATGGGTATCTATTTTGTGCTGATCACCAAGGAAATTGATGTTTCCATAGGTGCAACACTGGGCATGAGCGCCGTCGTTGGCGCAACACTACTGAGGGAGGGGAAACCCCTGGTCATCGTCATCCTATCCACTTTGCTCGTTGGTGGTGCCGTAGGTCTGATCAACGGACTCGGAGTTGTGAAGCTCAAGATCCCTTCCATCGTCATGACGCTGGGGATGAACGGTATCCTGCGAGGACTGATGATTCTCTATACGAAGGGAGCCTGGGTGGAAAACCTGCCTGATTATTTTAAAGTGGCTTCCCAGAGTAAAATCCTTGGAATCAATGCATATCTCCTGATTGTAATGGTCATGATTCTGCTCCTGAGCCTATATCTCACATTGGGAAAGAAGGGAAAATACTTCGCCGCCATAGGAGACAACGTAGAGGGTTCAACCCTCATCGGAATCAATGTCAACTACTATAAAATATTATCCTTTGTCATGGCAGGGATATTTGCATCTCTGGCGGGCCTCGTATATACAAGCCAAGTCGGATTCGTAGCCAATGTGGCAGGAAATGGCCTGGAAATGATTACTATAGCGGCAGCAGTCCTTGGTGGGGTAAGCCTTAATGGCGGGATAGGTTCCGTCCTGGGAGCCTCCCTGGGAGCGCTTCTCATGACCTCCATCAACTCCGCACTGGTTTTCCTCAAAATTCCGGCATTCTGGAACAACACGATCTCAGGACTTCTCCTGGTGAGCATTGTCACCGCTGATGCGCTGATCAACAGATATTTCGCGAAAAAAGCCAAACAGGAGAAGCTATTGAAGAAAGTCCTGGACAATGAAGTGAAATTTTCGGAGAAGGAGGTGCTGCTATGAAGAAGTACAAGAAATACCTCAGATGGGAAACCATGCTCATCGTAGTACTGATTGCAGAACTGCTCATCTTTGGGAAAATCAATCCCAGATTTTTGAATGCCAGGACTCTGCTGTTCAGTACCAACGACTTCATCACCATAGGCATAATTGCCCTTTTCGTGACCTTTGTCATCATCACTGGAGGTATGGATATCTCATCAGGGTCGATCATTGGCCTTACGTCCATCACCATGGGACTGCTTTGGAAGATGCTGGGATTCAACATCTGGCTGACCCTCCCTCTGGCTCTTCTGGTCGGAGCTTTGGCAGGCCTCCTGAACGGATACCTCGTTGCCTATATCGGTGTGCAGCCGATGGTCACGACCCTTGGAACAAGCCTTTTCTATTCAGGGCTTTCCCTGGTTATCATGGGACTATCAGGTGCGAGTGCTTATGAAGGGATAGGCGGATTTCCGAAATCCTTCGTGAACCTTGCCAATGGAAGCATCGCATACATTCCCATTCCATTCATCATATTTGTCGTGCTCTTCGTCATCGCATACTTCCTTTTACATCGGACGAAGTATGGCAGGTATATTTACCTTATTGGAATCAATCCTCACGCCGCAAAATACTCGGGTATCAAGATAAAACCGGTGATTATGAGCACATATGTGCTATCAGGGATATCCGCCTCCATTGGAGGAATCCTCCTGACTTCCTATCTTGGAAGTTCAAGACCTGAACATGGCGCAACACTGACGATGCCAATCATCACCGCCGTTGTTCTCGGGGGTACCCTGATTACTGGTGGGGGAGGCAGCGTCATGGGAACAGCACTTGCAGCAATCATTGTTGGCTTCTTTCGATTCGGCTCCCAGATGGCTGGCGTATCCAGCCAATATATCAGCATCGGAGAAGGTATCCTACTGATATCAGCGGTTGCCCTCAGAGGATTTAATCTGAAGTCACTTTCTAATCACTTTATGTCAGGAAAGGATATAATCAAGAGCTAAGTCAGATCAGCAACAACTACGATTAAATTGGCGAAAGTCATTTTATAAATAATATGCGGAGGTTTATTATGAAAAAAACTAAACTTGTATCATTACTTCTCAGTCTATCCCTTGTGGCGGGTATTCTATCAGGATGTACAACTTCTGTAGAAACTCCAGCACAAACTCCTGTAGAAACATCATCAGAGACTCCAAATGAAACGCCAGAAATCAAAGAACCTAAAGACGTCAATGTCGTGTTCATTCCGAAATTGACAGGAAATATGTTCTTTGAGTCAGGCAACCTTGGCGCACAAGACATCGCTAAGAAAGTAGGGTTTTCAGTAAAGTATGACGGATCACCAGAAGCAGCGGTAGCGAACCAGGTTCAGATTATCAATAGTGCAGTAAACCAAGGCGCAAACGCAATCGTTGTATCATCACTTTCACCAGATGGACTCAATACCGCACTTCAGAATGCTATGGACAAGGGAATCAAGGTTGTTACATGGGATTCAGACGTAGATCCAAAGTACCGTTCCATTTTTGTAAACCAGGGTACAGCTGAAGACCTTGGAAAACTACTCGTAGACATGGCTGCGGAAAAAATGACCGCAGAACAGAAAGAGAAAGCCAAATTTGCCTTCTTTTATTCAAGCCCAACCGTAACAGACCAGAATGCATGGGTTGAAAATGCCAAGTCATATATTGCTGACAAGTACCCAGGCTGGGAACTTGTAACAACGCAGTATGGCGAACAGGATGCGCAGAAATCCCTTCAGGTTGGACAGTCAATCCTTCAGACCTATCCAGACATTGATGCGATCATATGCCCAGACTCAACAGCTCTTCCAGGAATGGCACAAGCGGCTAAAAATCTTGGAAAATCCGGGGAAGTGATCATCACAGGATTTGCTAGCCCAAATTCAATGAGAGACTTTGTCAAGGATGGAACAGTTGAAAGATTCGGACTATGGGATGTAAAAATCCAAGGTGCAATCAGTGCTTATGTAGGATACTATCTCGCCGCTGGAAACAGCCTCAAGGTTGGAGATACCCTTGATATTCCGGAAATTGGAAAAGTTACTGTAGAATCAAACAAGACTCAGGGATATGACTATGAAGCAGAAGATTCCGGAATCATATATCTTCCAGAAAGAGTTGTATTTACCATCGACAACATCGATGATTTCGATTTCTAGACAGAACCCTTGCTCCTGAAATAAAACAAAAAAGTCATAAAATGAGGCGAAACCGCAACATTTTATGGCTTTTCTTTTTGTTGTCAGAAAACCAGGGGGAAGCCTTCAGTAATCATGAGGGCTGGGCGAAGGGAATCCGGATCTTTTCTCACGCGAGGGAGTGTGGATGAAGATCAGAATTCAAAGAATTCAGGGTTTTCACGTGCATGCAATTAGCACTGGTGCTCACAATTGATGATGCTATTTTGGAATTTTGTCGGTTGTGATATTCCAAATAATTTGAGCGAAACTCTCAAAGATTCTGCAAATATGGCCAGGTATCATCGCTTTAAAAAGCGAAGTCATAATTCAGATAAAGATTGTCTTTAGAATGTTAAAGATATTCAATAATAGCTGGGATTATTTAAGTTTATGTAAATTCATGTCGATTTATAGTATTTTGCCTCTTCGAGGGGCATTAAAATTCACCATGTTGTGCTATAATTGAGAAAATCCTATTAGAAGAATAAAAAAAGAATATATATATCACGATGTCACCGTAATACTTTAAAGATGTGTAGAGTGCGATTTTTTGAGAATTATTTGACAAATAATAAGAACTAAGTTAGATGCGTATCGAACGAGGATATTTGCATGGGGACGAAAATGATATATCAGGATTATTGCTCGGGCAGGAAACTAAACGGGAATGATGGGCAGGCGAGAAAGGATAGGTCCCTATCACAGGAACGGCGTGCATAAGTTGGAATGAAAGTTAGGGGAAATGGCGAATATCACAGCGCCACCCCAACCTTTACTGACCTTGCAGGTCTCTTGAACGACATATCCGATACACCGGGAAGAACGTGATATTTTTGTCGATGATGGGAAAGGTTGTTATCGGAACAGGATTACCAGGTAGATTTCAGACGCTCGATTGCTTCGGGATCGTCGCATATTGGATTACAGGTTTTTTGTGGTACTTCTTCGGAAACCGCTAAGGCCTTTTAAATTTAACTTTTTTACGGATAAAGCCCGTCATACGAGCGTGAGGGACTGCGGACAGGGGCCTCACTTGGCAGGAATCAAATATATTTTGAAGCGAGGTGTATGTCGAGGGTCTACTCGGCGGCCATGAAAGAGCAAACATTGGACCTAAATACCATAGGGCAGATCATCAAGAACAAGTTATTTGCCATCATCATGGTCACCCTGCTCGTGACCATAATTGCTGGAATTCTCACTTCCTACATGATAGTTCCCAAATACAAATCGACGGTGGCTGTATTCATCAATGATATGAGAACGACCGGTACTGAAGGGCCTACAGACCAGACAATCAACGACATCAACATGTACCAGAAGCTTGTGGATACCTATTCCGAAATTGCCCGATCAAGGACCGTGGCGGAAGATGTCATCCTGGAACTCGAACTCGTCCTTTCCGTGGAGAAAGTTCAGGAGATGATCTCCTCCTCAGCCAAGGGCAACACCCAGTTCCTCAACATCAGCATCACGTCATCGGACAGCGAATTGTCCTATGTCATCGCAAACCAGATGGCGGTTAGTCTCAAGAAGGTGTCCATGGAACTTAGGGGAACCGATATCGTGCAGATCCTTGATCCCGCGAATTATCCAGTTTCGCCCTCTTCTCCGAACCTGAAACTGAATCTGGTCATTGGCTTTGTGGCCGGGCTTCTCCTTTCGCTATTTGGCGTATTTGTAGAGGAGTTCCTGAATCAGACCATCAAGGATTCCACATTCATTGAAAATGATCTTTCACTCCCCTTCCTGGGATCGATCCCCAGAGTGGAAGGGGAAGAAATATACTAAGCTATTCTAATGGAGATGATTAGATTGATAAACTTACGGAAATTAAAAAATCTGTTTGTCCTCGGTTCAGATGTCATCATCATCCTGGGGGCTTACATGCTTTCGGTTCTCCTGAAGTTTGAGTTCATGGTCCCTGAAGGATTTCTCTCTGACCTCTGGATGCCGCTCTTCGTCGCCCTCATCATCTATATCGGGACCTTTGTCTTCTTCGATCTCTACAGAAGCCTCTGGGCCGTAGCCGGGTACCCTGACTACCTCAATATCATCAAAGCGAATTTTTTAAGTGCAGGGGTCCTCCTTCTCTTAAATACGGTTATTGTAAACAGGTTCCTCTATTCGGTCGTTATCATTGCCGCGTTCCTTATCCTATTGGGGACGCTGTCCATCAGGATGCTCTTCAGGGTCAGAAGAAGGTTCAGCGCAAAGAAAAGTGATTGCGCGGACAAGGATGGGAATGGAATGAGGAACATCCTGATCATTGGAGCAGGTGACGCTGCAGCGCTGATCCTCAAAGAAATCAGGAACCATCCGGAACTGAGGATGAATATTATCGGACTTGTCGATGATGATGACTTCAAGCAGCATTCCAGGCTCCACGGATTTTCGGTGCTGGGCAGGACAGAAGATATGCCAGAGATCACAAAGAACCAGTGCGTCGATGAGATCATCATGGCCATCCCCAGCTGCCAAAACGGGGAAAGAAGGCGGATCTTGAAGATCGCCCAATCTACTGGCGCAAAGCTGAAAACCCTTCCCGGCATCTACGAGATGGTAGACCGGGGGATCAATATCAATTCCATCAGAGATGTCGATATTGCGGACCTTCTTGGCAGGAAAGAGATCGTCCTGAACAATGAAACGGTAGCCAAGTATATCGAGAACAAAGTTGTCCTGGTCACGGGCGGGGGAGGGTCCATCGGAAGTGAACTCTGCAGACAGATTTCCGTGCTCAGGCCAAAGAGACTCATCATTCTGGATGTCTACGAAAACGGGGCCTATGACATCCAAAATGAGCTGAAGAAGAACTTCCCGATGCTTGACCTTCTGGTTCTGATCGCTTCGGTCCGGGACAGGAATAAGGTATATCGGATCTTTGAGAAAGAAAGGCCGGAGATTGTCTTTCATGCCGCTGCACACAAGCATGTGCCACTCATGGAAACCAGCCCTGATGAAGCCATCAAGAACAATGTTTTCGGGACGAAGAATGTGGCCATGGCGGCCAAGGAATACAAGGCGGAAAGGTTCATCCTCATCTCCACAGACAAGGCGGTGAATCCCACCAACATCATGGGGGCAAGCAAGAGGCTTTGCGAAATGGTCATCCAGAACCTGGATGCGGAAACCAACGATACAGACTACGTCGCAGTCAGATTTGGTAATGTCATGGATTCGAACGGTTCTGTGATTCCGCTTTTCAGGAGACAAATTAAAGAGGGTGGGCCGGTCACCGTAACCCATAAGGACATCACCCGATTCTTCATGACCATCCCCGAAGCGGTTCTGCTCGTCCTTCAGGCGGGCTCCTATGCCAAAGGCGGTGAAATCTATGTCCTGGATATGGGTGAACCGATCAAGATCTATGATCTGGCAAAAAACATGATCCGGCTCTATGGTTTTGAGCCACATAAGGATATTGAGATCAGGCTTATCGGGCTGAGGCCGGGGGAGAAGCTCTATGAGGAACTTCTCATGGCTGAAGAGGGTCTGGAGAGCACCCCGAACAAGCTCATCTTTGTCGGCAAGCCCAACGGATTCGAGAGCAAAACGCTGAAAGCGCAGCTTAGGCTCCTTGAAAATTTGATTGTTGAGGACCATGAGACCATGGAAGAGCTAAAAGCGGTCATGATGGGCATCGTCTCCACCTATGTACCTGAAATGGAAATCACCCCTCCAGTTCCGTCGAGATCGGAGGGGCTTGCCAGCTACAAGGTGGCGGCTTCGGTATACGTTAAAATTTCTTGAATGGACAGCAGACAGAGGGTTTAACTTTACAGGATCACCAGACAGGACTTCATTTCACCAGAAACGAGCATAGATTATTGGGACGGGCCTATGAGAAAGGATATGGTTTTTATGGCGAACAGGATATTTTTAGCCTCACCTCACCTGAGTGATGAAGGATACGAAATGGCCTTCATCAAGGAAGCTTTTGATACGAACTGGATTGCCCCCCTGGGTGCCAATGTGGACGGGTTTGAAGAGGAAATGGCCGAGAAGGTCGGCGCGAAGTACGCCGCCGCCCTGGCGTCCGGAACAGCGGCAATCCATATGGCGCTCATGGCTGCGAATGTCACAGAAGGCGATATCGTCTTTTGCCAGTCACTGACCTTTTCCGCAACGGCAAATCCCATCATCTATCAGAACGCCATACCCGTCTTTATCGACAGCGACGAGGAAACCTGGAACATGAGCCCGGTGGCTTTGGAGAAGGCCTTCCTAAAGTATCCCGAAGCCAAGGCGGTCATTGTCGTCCATCTGTACGGGATCGCTGCGGACATGGACAGGATTGTCGAGATCTGCCAAAGGCACGGGGCGACACTTATCGAAGACGCTGCGGAAAGTCTGGGGACAACCTACAAGGGCAGGCATACGGGAACCATCGGGGACTATGGGATCTTCTCCTTCAATGGCAACAAGATCCTTACTACGTCCGGTGGGGGAATGCTGGTGGGAAAACAGAAGGAAAGAATCGACAAGGTGAAATTCTGGGCTACCCAGGCCAGAGAAAAAGTCAGGTATTACGAGCACAACGAGATCGGCTTCAATTATCGGATGAGCAACATTGTGGCGGGCATCGGAAGAGGACAGCTCAGGGTGCTGGATGAACGGGTGGCGAAGAAGACCTACATCCACAATTTCTACCTTAACGCCCTGAAGGGAATTGAAGAAATCAAAATGATGCCGCTAAATGACTGGAACATCCCGAACTATTGGCTCAGTGCGGTGACCCTAGAGGGAAAAACTCCGCCCATCGACATCATCCTGGCGCTGGAGGAGGAAAACATCGAATCGCGCC